>SXGS01562703.1_pt1 | contig 31237 bp, 30 predicted proteins | sample 3174681 | NCBI WGS metagenome assembly SXGS01 (sample SAMN11356861, study PRJNA531348) | freshwater metagenome | isolation source: freshwater sample F1-80 | place: China: Fuxian Lake, Yuxi | collected 2017-12-25 | reverse complement strand
CTTCGCCTGGGAAGATAAATTCAAACGCCTCTTGCTCCGCTTTGAAACCCTCCCCACCCATCATCTCGGGTTCAAACTTCTCGCCTTCACCCTGATCAATCTCCGGGAGTTTTGTGGTACCTGAAACTTGCAACCAGTTCCTCCCCTGGTCGGTGCTGGGCGGAATGTCTGTAAGAACAATACGCTTGATAATTCCTCTCCTGATGGGTTGTGTCAGGAATAGCCTTCGGCCAGACCTCCGACTTCTTCGGGAACTATAAACTCATCTCTGGGGAGCGGCGTGAGTCGCTCCTCTACTCGCAGGTTCCTTTTCCTTCCTCATTGAATCCCTGGCTGAACAACTGCCGTTCGTCGACTCGCCTATGTTGGCACCTTCTGTCCACAGCTGTGGGGGTGCTCACTAGAGGACGAGTTTTTTAGCATGAGTCCGTGCATTTCTTCTGTGGGCGTTCATCGCCTTGACAAAGTGCTGCGGAGCGTCGCGGCTGATATCCAAATGGCGGCAGCGGAAGTGCCAAATCATAGGAGTATACTGTCATGACCACCCAGTGGCTTGCCCGTCCTGCGGCATGTGGAGATATGGGCCAAATTTTAAGCTTGGTCCGTCTCAATCCTTTCGATAATGTGGCCCCGATCTTGAGCCGCGAGTTTTGGCAATGGAAGCATATGCAAAGCCCTTTTGGTGCCTCGCCGATTTTGGTTGCGGAGTCCCAGGGGCGCATCATTGGGGTGCGCGTATTTTTGCGCTGGGCTTGGCAGGCTGGTAATCGCGTGGTGCGCGCGGTGCGTGCTGTTGATACGGCTACCCATCCCGACTGGCGTGGGCACGATATCTTCTCGCAATTAACGCTGCGGTTGGTCGAGCAAATGCGCACGGAAGGCATCACGTTTGTCTTTAATACGCCGAACCAAGATAGTCGGGCTGGGTATCTCAAAATGGGTTGGTCGCAGGTGACACGGATTCCCGTATGGGTCCATGCGTTGCGACCGTTGCGTTTGCTCCGTTCCTTGTTCTCCGGTACCTGGCAGGATGATAATCCAAGTCTTGGGGACCAAGGTGGCAGCGTTGCGGCTTTGCTCGAAGACCCCCGCACGGGTGCATTGTTGGCGCAACAACAACTTCCTGACACTCGTTACTATACCGCACGGACGCTCGACTATTTACGCTGGCGATATCTCGCCATTCCTAATTTCCACTATCAAGCGCGGTCGCTGTGGGAGGATGAGGCTGGTGCGGCAGTGATCTTTCTCAGTAAAGAACGCCGTGGTTTACGAGAACTGAGTCTGAGCGAAATCCTGCTCTCTCCTGGTGAGGCGGGGCTGCGCGTAGGCCGTCAGTTGTTGCGCGACGTTGCCAGTGAGGCCCAAGCCGACTACATGGTGGCGTGTAGCGCACAAAAGACGCCAGAAGCTGCGGCGCTGACGGCAAATGGCTTTATGGCCATTCCTGGCCTTGGTCCGCACTTTACCGCTCTGCCCCTCAATCGCTGCGGTGAGGTTTCCAATCCCTTCCTCTGGGAGAACTGGCGGTGCAGTATCGGTGACTTGGAGATCTTTTAACCTCCGGCTGCTCGTTGCTGTGCAGCGGTGGTACCTATATTTTTCTTCCCCGCTCTCTTGTCCAGGCAGAACAAACAGGCTAGAACCAAAGTCGCCGTGGCGGAACGAAATTCCTCGGCGAGAGATTGCTCATGCGCGTAACGGTTCTTGGTGCTGGCGATGCCTTCAATAATGGTGGTAGGCGCCACAGTGGCTACCTCGTCGAGACTGGCGGGACGCATTTCCTCTTGGATTGTGGAACGACGACGCTGTTGGCGCTCAAAACCCTCGGCCTGCAAGCTGATAAGCTCGACTTTATTGCCCTGAGTCATCTGCATGGCGATCATTTTGGTGGTCTGCCTTTTCTCCTTCTCGAATATCTGTTCGAGCGTCCGCGTACGCGCCCTTTAGTTGTGGCTGGACCGGCAGGAACGAAAGAACGGGTCTGGGAACTCTATCGCGCGATGTATCGTGAATTATCGGAACGGCCTTTGTGTTTTTCGCTTGAATTCCATGAATTCGTTCCTGGACACGCGGGGACCATTTGCGGCGTCGAGCTGCTCCCTTTCCGCGTGCCCCATCAAGAGCGCGACGTATCTCTTGGCTATCGGGTTGCGAGCGCAGGAAAAACGCTCCTCTATTCCGGAGATTGTGGCTGGAACGAAGACTTGGTGCGGCATTCGCAGGGAGCGGATCTGTTCATCTGTGAATGTTGCTATTTTCACTCCCAAACGACCTTTCACATCAACTACCCTACCATTGTCGAACAGCGCGGCCGTCTGGGCTGCAATCGACTCCTCCTCAGTCACATTGGTCGCGAAGTGCTTGAGCGGATCAATGAAGTCACGCTTGAATGCGCGTATGACGGTTTCGTCGTCGAAGTCTGAATGGATATTACCCTCGACTTCGTGCATAGCGGTTTGCAGCAATGCCGCTACATTACTACCGCTAAAGTAGAAACTGCGGTCTATCTGGCCCTCGCGCTTGAAAAGCCGCTTTTGATTGAGGGCCCTGCCGGAGTCGGGAAAACCGAAGTCGCCAAAGTCTTGGCGACCCTCCTCAATACTGAACTGGTGCGGTTGCAATGTTACGAAGGGTTAGACGAAGCCCGGGCATTGTTCGAGTGGAACTATCAAAAACAGCTCCTCCGCATTCAAGCCGAGAGCGCCGATAACACGCAAAAACACGGGTGGCCGGAGGTGTCGCACCACATCTTTGCCCGTGAATACCTGCTGGAGCGTCCGCTCTTGCGGGCGATTAGTGCGCCACGCAAAGTCGTGCTCCTCATTGATGAGATCGACAAAGCCGACGAAGAGTTCGAGGCGTTTCTGCTCGAAGTGCTCAGCGATTTTCAGGTCAGCGTCCCAGAGTTAGGCACGCTCAGTGCCGTACACAAACCTGCGGTGATTCTCACGTCGAACCGGGCACGGGAGTTATCCGAGGCCCTCAAACGTCGCTGCCTGCATCTGTATATCGACTTTCCCAGCGCTGAGGATGAAGCGCACATCGTCGCGCTGAAAGTGCCGGATCTTGATGAGCGACTGCGCCGGCAAGTGGCGCGGTTCGTCGGTGGACTGCGCAAGCTGGATATCAAAAAAGCGCCGAGCATCGCCGAAACCTTGGACTGGGCACGTGCGCTTGTTGCCCTCGGCATCAAAGAACTCGACACCCCAATCATCCGCCGCACGCTCAATATCATCCTCAAATATGAGGACGATATTCGTAAAGCTGAAGGGCGCGTCGGCGACTTGCTGCGCACCAGTCAGTAATTGGCCGTTCTACGTTCAACTCTCCACTGCCCTGCTCACTTCCCACCTACAACTTCCCTACCTCGCGTAGTTCTCTCACCTTGCCATCCTGCACGATTACTCCATCTGCATAGAACCTTTGCATCTGTTCGTTGCTGTAGCCTAATCGTCCCTGTAAAATTTCTTCATTGTGTTCGCCAAGGAACGGTGCACGAAAAGGAATCGTGACCGAGGCCGTAGAAAAATGGAAAGGCGATTTCGCTACTGGCGTCGAACCCAGCACGGGGTGTGGTACGTCCTGAAACAGTTGGCGTGCCTTGATCTGGCGATGCTCGGGCACTTGTGGAATATCGAGAATTGGTGCCGAGGGCACTCGCGCCTCGGCGAGAATGCGCAGCGGAGTCTCGTCGTCCGCGAATGTTTGCAGCCAGGCCTCAATATGTTGTCTGACTTCAGGCCGGCGTTGACAGCGGGCGATTTGGGTCGCGTAGCGGGGGTCAGCCTGGAGTTCTGGTTTCCCCATCGCGTGTACGAGCGGCCCCCACTGATGCTCAGCGACGGCAAAGACAATGTAGCCTTGCTTGGCTTTATACACCCCATACGGACAAATGTTAAAGAAATCACCACCGAATCGTTTGGGTTGGATTGCGCCGTTGCTCATCATCGACAATGGAAAATTGATGTAGTCGAGGTACACGAGCGATTCGAGCTGCGACACGTCGATATATTGCCCCTCGCCGTGTAACGCCCGATGGAAGAGTGCGGCGCAAATAGCCAAGGCTCCGTGAATGCCGGCGTTGGGGTCGCCGAAATAGTTCCCGACATAGGTGGGTGGGCCCTCTGGTTCGCCCGTCATTGCCATGACGCCGCTTTGCGCCTGGGCGATAATGTCGAAGCTGGTGTGATGAGCGTAGGGACCATCCTGGCCGTAGCCGGAGATGGAACACATGATGAGTTTCGGGTTGATTTGCTTGAGTGATTCGTAGTCGAGACCGTATTTGGCCATGATACCAGGGCTGTAATTCTCTACCGCCACGTCCACCTGTCGCACCAGGTCTTTGATGATCTCGATGCCGGTAGGATTTCTAAATTCGATGGCCAGGCTTTTCTTGCCAGCAGAGGCAGCGAGAAAAAATCCGCTGATGTCTGGAGTGACGAGATGGATTTTACGACCTAAGTCACCAGCAGGTGTACGCTCGATTTTCACCACGTCGGCGCCGAGGTCGGCAAGCAGCCGTGTGGCCGCCGGGCCAGCAAGATACTGAGTAAAGTCCAGCACTTTCACGCCGGCCAGAAGCTGCTTTTTCCCATTGCTTGTTGCTGTCATACGAAGTTCCCTCCCTCATTGGAGCGCTATTGTCGCCGCTCCTCCTTGCCCTTCTACTAGACCTCACTGCGTCTCGCAAGATTGAGTTGACAGCCATCGTTCCTCGCTTATGGTGAGGTGCGGAGGTGGTTCCAATGAGCACAACGCGGCGCAGCAACATAGTCGGCACGTGCATGATGTTTGCCATCGGCAGCCTTTTGGCTTTTCCCTCTTTAACCCAGGCTACGGTGTATAGTTGGAGAGACGAAAAAGGGACGCTCCAGTTGAGCAATAATGTCGAGGAGGTGCCCGGAGCTCAGCGTGCGGCTGCGCATCAGTTTGTGTCGAAGTTGGCCGCTGTGACTCCGGTTTCTAGTGAAACGCCTCTTCCTCGCAACGCAGAGACGACACCGGCAAATGCAGAAATGCATGCGTACGAACGTGGCCTTGCTCAAGGATTGCAAACAGCAGAGCAACAAATCTCGTTGGCTGGGGAATTGGCGCAAGCCATCCTTGCCGCTACTCCTCGTCCGGCACCGCCGAGAATCATCCTACATCAAGCCGGGCCGGTGATTGTTCGCGATGTCTCTCCCGCCTATTCTTTCCCTTCGCTGTACAGTTATGCGCGTTTCTCCGGGGCACCCGACCGGGACTTTCCTCGCGGCCCTTATTGTGGCACATCGAAGCGGTTTTCCTCGACGCAGAGTTTGCGCTGTCGGAGGTTCGTACCGCATTCACATTTTTTCCCAGGCAGGCGGAGGACGAACGCTGAACTGTATTTCCCCCAAGGGCACGTTTCGCATCGGGGGTACCTCTTCGGTCATAGCTTCGCCGTACGCTGACGCCGCAATAGGAACGTGAGCTGTGCACCGAGTGGTGCGGAGAGACTCTGGTTATGAGAGAAGGAGAGGACACGCATGCTGATTCATATCCGGCGCGGCTGGGAAATTCCGGAGCGTCAAGCGACTCCAGAAGATATCTATGTCAATCGCCGCAAGTTTTTACAGGGGCTGGGCCTCACCGGGATGAGCACGCTCAGTATGCTTGCCGGTTGTGAACGCCAGGCCGCCAGCCAGTCGTCCGCAGACAAACCCAAACTCATCGGTATGCCAGAGCCAAGTGCGACGACAAAATTGTATCCTGCGCAGCGCAACGAAAAATATCCTCTGGATCGCCCGCTGACCGACGAAGCCTTGGCCGCACGCTACAATAATTTCTACGAATTCAGCTTCAATAAACAACGTGTCTCTAAATTGGTAGAGCCGTTCAAGACGCGGCCTTGGCAAATTGAAGTCACCGGACTGGTGAAGAAACCGCGAACATTCGACATTGATGAGCTGGTGCGAAAGATGGGGCTGGAAGAACGGCTGTATCGACATCGCTGCGTTGAGGCTTGGTCGATGGCCGTGCCGTGGACGGGTTTCCCTGTCAAAGCGTTTGTTGATCTCGTGGAGCCGCAGGCGTCGGCGAAGTTCATGCGTCTCGTCACTTTCAACAGACCGGAGGAGGCGGTAGGCATGAATGACGATTCGTATCCGTGGCCATATTTTGAGGGATTGACGATGGCCGAGGCCGCCAACGAGCTGGCGTTTTTCGTGACGGGCATTTATGGGCACGAATTGACCAAGCAACATGGTGCGCCCGTGCGCCTCGTGCTGCCGTGGAAGTACGGCTACAAGAGCATTAAATCGATTGTACGGATAGAATTTCTCGATCAGCAGCCGCCGACCTTTTGGTCGGGCCTCGTGCCGCGTGAGTATGACTTCTGGGCGAACGTCAACCCAGAAATTCCTCATCCACGTTGGTCGCAAGCCTCGGAACGAATGCTTGGTTCCAATGATCCTATCCCGACCTTACTGTATAACGGCTATGCGGAATTCGTCGCGCATCTCTATCGGGCTTAACATGGGTAAAAACTGGATGCTTCGTTCGATCTTGTTTGTGTTTTGGTGCTTGTGGTCCGTCGGCTGCGCTGTCCCTCCTGATAACACCCCGAAGGGATCTTCTGATCCCAGTTTGTTGTTTGCGCCTCACGGTGGGCCGGGAGCGTGGTTCAATCCCTGGAATGAGCGCCCGCGACGGTACACCGATCTGTTCCGTTGGCTGAGTTCTCGCGACTCTTATACTGGTGAGCACCGTACGCCTTTCGATATTCCTTTCGTTCCAAATGATGGCTCATCCTTTGGCGTTCCCGAGCAGTCGGCATCAGTGACGTGGGTGGGGCATTCCACGTTTGCCGTTCACGATGGACCGGATGTGTTTCTGACCGACCCACAGTTCAACACCCGGGCACTGTTGCCGAAACGGCATCATCCGCCCGGCGTGCCGATCGAGTCCATTCCTGCCTCGGCCTTTGCCGTGGTTTCCCATAACCACTATGACCACCTTGATGCCTATTCCGTGGAGACGTTGCCAGCGACGATGACGTGGTTCGTGCCTATGGGGCTGGCTGAGTGGTTTCGTGAAAAGGGCCGTCAATCCGTCGTAGAACTCGATTGGTGGCAGACGGCGCAACACGGACGTTGGCGCGTGACCTGCGTGCCGTCGCAGCACTGGTCGCAGCGGCTCGATCAGTGGCCGAACTCAACCCTGTGGTGTGCGTGGGTGATTGCTTCGGACGAGCACACCTATTTCTTTGCCGGCGACACTGGCTATTTTCACGGCTTCGCCGAAATCGGCAAACGCTTCGGACCGATTGATGTCGCGCTCTTGCCGATTGGTGCCTATCTTCCGCGTTGGATCATGCACTATTCCCACATGAATCCAGCCGAGGCGTATCAAGCCTTTCTCGATTTGCGGGCACGGTGGATGGTGCCGTGCCATTGGGGCACCTTCGATTTGACCGACGAACCTATCGACGAGCCACCCCACGAACTCCGTCGCGTTGTCTCTGCGGCGGGAGGTTCCTTAGCGCCGATCAAGGTAATGGCGGTAGGGGAACGGTGGGAGATTCCACACAAGTAATGAGGAACGAGGACTGAGAAGAGAAAAAGTCTTCACTCAGTCCTCAGCACTCAGCACTCGCTACGCGAACGTCTCGATCACTTTGCGGACGGCTTGGGCTGCGGTCTGGTCACCAACGGCCACCGGGACGAGGATGGGTAATTGTATGCCAGCTTCACGAAATGCTGCGAGCTGCTCGCGGCAGCGAGAGGGCGGGCCAACGAGAGAAACGGCCTCTGCCATCTTGTCCGAGACCGCATTGGCATTCCCTTTGGCCAGTCCTTCTGCCTCTTCTACAAAGCCGCTGCTCTGGAACAGCTTGTTGTAGAACGGCAAACCGCCGTAGAAGGAGAGGTTGCCGCGCGCAGCAGCGCGGGCAGCGTTGAGGTCGTCGCTCACGCACGTGGGAATGCCGGTGGTAATATCTACGCTAGAGACTGAACGCCCAGCTTTGGCTGCACCTTTCTCTAACGCCGCCATGACTCGCGGCATGCGGCTCGTCGGACACAGGTAGAGCATGGCTCCGTCCGCCATTTCGCCACAGAGTTCCACGGTGCCGAGTGCCAGCGCGGCGATATACAGCGGCACTTTGTAGGTGGCGGCACGCGGTTGCATCGGTGAGCCGGGATAGCCAATGCCGGTCGTCACATCGCGTACGACCTTCATGTACTCACGCAAGAAATCGCGCGGCTTGTCCATCTGCTCTTTCAAGATTCCTTCCACCAGCGGACGGTGGCTGACGCCTAGCCCTAAGATCAAGCGGCCTTTCGAGGTGTCGTCGATGGCGACTGCCGTTTGCGCACAGAGCGCAGGATGGCGTAGATAAATGTTCGCAATCCAGGTGCCGACTTTCACTGTCGAGGTTGCCTGCGCCATAATCTGGCAATTGGCAAGCGCGTCGTTCATGAATTCCGGCGAGAACACCGACTCGAAGCCGGCGGATTCCGCTTCCTTTGCTAACTGCTGAAGTTCGCTGAACGAAGTATCTCCTGGCCGTGCTACCACGATTCCTAATCGAGCCATATGCGTTTTCTCCTTTGCCGCAAGTCTTTGTTGTGGCCGCAACCTTAGCATCTGTATGGGGAGTGAGCTATCTGCCAGAAACAGGAAAACAGAAGTCTGAATCCAGAAGTCAGAATAGAGAAAAGGCGGGATCAGCCGGGGCTCTCTTTCCTTCTGACTCCTGGCTTCTGAATTCTTGGATGCCCCTCTTCCTTGCTTTTTCTTTCTACTTTCGCTAGCACGGGAGCATGTTAGCAACAGTACTTTCCGGCGCATTAGTAGGCATCGATGGACTTCTCGTCGAAGTGGAAGTCGACGTGGCGTTCGGTATGCCGCAGTTTACCACCGTAGGGCTTCCCGAAGGCGCGGTGCGCGAGAGCAAAGACCGCGTGCGGTCAGCGATCAAAAACTCTGGCTACGAGTTTCCTTCGGCGCGCAAAATTACCGTCAATCTAGCACCGGCGGATTTGAAGAAAGAAGGGTCGGCCTACGACTTGCCGATTGCCCTAGGCATCTTGGCAGCCGAGGGCTGGCTGCAGAAGGATCGCCTGAGCGAGTATGCCTTGCTCGGGGAGCTTTCGCTTGACGGGCGCGTGAAATCTGTCCACGGCGCGTTGCCATTAGCGATCATGGCCCGTGAGCGGCAGCTTAAAGGGTTGTTGGTGCCGGCAGAAAACGCCGCAGAAGCTGCCGTGGTTGAAGGAGTCGATGTCCTTGGCGTCGCGACGTTGAGTGAAGCGTTTCTCTTTCTCAATGGCGACCAGCCGTTGGCGACGACTGCGGTGGATCTTAAAGAAATCTTTGCGTCGCATTCGCGCTACGATGTCGATTTCAGTGACGTGAAGGGGCAAGAACACGTGAAGCGTGCACTGGAAGTCGCCGCAGCCGGTGGACACAACGTGCTTCTTGTTGGTCCGCCGGGAGCCGGCAAAACCATGCTGGCGCGGCGCTTGCCGACGATTCTTCCAGACCTAACGCTGCCTGAGGCCTTGGAAGCTACGAAAGTGCACAGTGTGGCTGGTCTGATGGACGGGCGTGCGCTTGTGGCTACGAGGCCGTTTCGTTCTCCGCACCACACGATCTCCGATGCCGGGATGATCGGTGGCGGAGCTATTCCTAAGCCAGGCGAAGTTTCCCTTGCTCATCACGGAGTCCTGTTTCTCGATGAGCTTCCTGAATTCCGTAAGAATGTGCTGGAAGTCCTGCGGCAGCCACTGGAAGACGCCAAGGTGACGATTTCGCGAGCCATCGGATCAAGCACTTACCCGGCCAGCATTATGCTCGTGTCAGCGATGAATCCTTGTTTATGTGGGTTCTTTGGCGATCCACAACACGAATGCCATTGCACGCCGCAACAGGTGCAGCGCTATCGTGGAAAGATTTCCGGCCCGTTGCTGGATCGCATCGACATCCAAGTCGAAGTACCAGCCGTGAAATATAAAGAGCTGAGTCATCGCGAGGCCGGGGAAGACTCCGCCGCGATTCGCCAGCGGGTGAACACGGCGCGGAAACTCCAGCTCCAGCGGTTTTCTGGACGTACGCTCTATTGCAACGCGCAGATGGCGAGCAAAGATATTCGCAAATTTTGCCACCCTGATAGCGCTGGAGAAAAGCTGCTGGAAAATGCAATGGCCCGCCTTGGCCTGAGCGCACGTGCGTACACACGCATTCTGAAAGTCGCTCGTACCATTGCTGACTTAGCTGGAGAAGAGCAAGTCAGCAGTGCGCACTTAGCGGAAGCCATTCAGTATCGAGCGCTGGATCGGCAATAAACGAAGCCTGCGAAGAAACGACAGGAAGAGCCGACGCCGGTGAAAGGGAACCGGGTCGGTCCTCGCCGAGGCCCTGGACGAACACGAGCCTGTCGCGATACATGGGGTCCCAGTTTTTTCAGAAAAGAGGGATGTCATGAGCGGTGCGGACGGCGCTGCTGGATCGCCTATTCAGGCGTATCTGGAACGGATGTACGAGAGATATGCGGATTTGCTCGAAGGAGAAGTTGCCAATTATATCCCTGAGCTTGCCAAGGCCGATAAACGATGGTTCAGCATCTGCATCGCGACCATCGATGGCCACGTGTATGAAGTTGGGGATGCTCGCCAGCCTTTCACGATCCAATCCATCTCGAAACCTTTCGTGTACGGCATGGCCTTAGAGGACAATGGCGAACAGGAAGTCTTAAGCAAAGTCGGCGTCGAGCCGACTGGCGATGCCTTCAACTCGATTAGCCTCGATCCCGGCTCTGGACGCCCGCTCAATCCGATGATCAATGCTGGTGCCATTGCCGTGGCCGGTCTGGTACGTGGGGAAAGCGCAGTGGAGAAATTACACCGGATTCTTCAGACCTTTTCCCTGTACGTCGGTCGTAACGTGACCATCGACCATGTCGTCTATCAGTCGGAGAAAAGCACGGGACATCGCAATCGCGCGATTGGGCACATGCTCAGAAATTTCGACATCCTTGGCGTGGACCCAGACCCGATTCTTGACCTTTATTTTCAGCAGTGTTCCATTGCCGTCACGTGTCACGACCTTGCGCTGATGGCGGCCACGCTTGCCAATGGCGGCGTGAATCCGCGCACTGGTCAGCGAGTTGCCAAGCCGGAATACGTGGAAAATATGCTCAGCGTTATGGCCACGTGCGGCATGTACGATTACGCTGGCGAGTGGATCTACAAAGTGGGAATGCCGGCGAAGAGTGGCGTGAGCGGCGGCATTCTCGCCGTTCTGCCAGGGCAGCTTGGGGTGAGCGTGTTCTCTCCGCTACTTGATGCCCACGGCAATAGCATGCGCGGGTTGCGGGTCTGCGCCGACATTTCCAAGGACTTTCAGTTGCATCTCTTTAATGCGCCACGCATTTCAACGTCCGCGATCCGCGCGAAATATGATGCGACGCATCTGGCTTCGCGGAGGTTGCGCGGCTCCGAGGAGGCCCGTCTGCTCAAAGAGCATGGCGAACAGATTCGGATTTACGAATTGCAAGGAGAGTTGACGTTTACCACCATGGAGCCAGTCGCGCGGGAAGTTTTACAGCATCTCGACACGACGGAATCCATTCTTATCGACCTCAAACGTGTCGTCTTCATGAACGATGCTGCCCAGGAGGTTCTGACCGACCTTATGCGGACAGCTTCTGCACAGGGCGTCGCGCTGGTGTTGGCCGGTGCTCACGAACAAGACTGGTTACCGAAGACTATCGCAGTGCAGGGGCCGGCGTTGGCACCGCTTACCCCGCCTCCTTTTGCTGATAACGACCTTGCCTTGGAGTGGTGCGAGGAGCGTCTCCTCTCGGGCCGAGGCGTGGAGCGAGTGCCCGAGGCCACCGTGGCACTGACCGCCCATGATTTATGTCAAGGCTTGACTCCTGATGAATTGGCAAGGCTACTGGAAAACTTGCAAGCGAGGTCATTCTCTGCAGGAGATGCCATCATCCATAGTGGAGACTGCCCGGATCATATCTACTTTCTCAGCAAAGGCACGGTCAGCGTGACGGTAGGACTCATGAATGGGCGGCGCAAACGTTTTTCCACCTTGTCGGCAGGAATGGTATTTGGTGAGATGGCACTCGTGGATCGGCTCCCTCGCTCTGCCGATGTGCATGCGGATACCGATGTGGAATGCTACGTGTTGTCTTGCGAGAAGTTCGAGGATGTTGCGTGCCTGGATGCCAGCGTGAGAGCAGCATTATTGCGCAATCTGTTACGTCATGTGTCTCGCATGCTGCGGAGAGCAAACGAAGAGGTGAGCGTGTTGGCGCAATGAGCCGCCCGCTTGGCGGCTCGTCAATGCATTTTTACTTTGCAGCGCTCTGCGGTCGTGGGTCTTCCGCCCCGGATTGTTTAAGCACTTCGATGACATTGTTGTGCGTATACCAAGCGGCCTGGATCAACGCGGATTTGCCGCTTTCGTTCTTGGCGTTGACATCTGCGCCTCGGGCCAAGAGGGTTTTGACAGCCTCGACTTTTCCTTCTCCCGCTGCCCATATCAAGGCGGTGTTGCCCACGCGATCCTTGCCGTTGACTGAGGCACCGCCGTCCAAGAGTGCAGTGATGACTGCGCTGTGTCCTTGTTCCGCTGCCACCATGAGCGCGGTCGCGCCATAGGTATCTTTAGCATCTGGAGCCATCCCAGCACCGAGAAATTGCTTCACGAGATCAGTGTTTCCACTTTTTACTTTTTCGAAGAAGGCTTCTTTGGTGTAAGCCATGCCCTGGGCTTCCAGTTGTTTACGGGTCTCTTCTTGCTTGGCCTGCTGCTCCGGAGACGGGGCAGCAGGGGTATTGGCTGGCGATGGCGTTGTGACCGCAGCTTGCGGGTCGCTTTTTTGTGGGGACGCCGTTTGTGGATTTTGCGGCTTACTCTCACACCCGAATGTTGCCACACTCAGTAACAGCGCCAGACCGACGGTAGACTTGTGCATCATAATGTCCCCTCCTTCGCAGAAAGCGTACCTGCCTGTCCGGCCTATACTGCGCTTCTCCGGTCCTGTCAACGCGCGTCTTGTTCTCAGGCCGTCTCTGGCATCTGCCCGAAGAGCTCGGACTTGGCGATTTCGGAGATAGCGAGCACTGCCGGATGTTTTAACTTGCGCTCGACCGAGATCGCATAAAACCGCTCACGTATCGTGTCAATTTGACCAATAGGTTGGACTCCATATTGCTCGCGAATTTCTTTTGTGATGGCAGCTGGCGCAGCGAAAAGCCCGAGGCCGGTTTGTCCAAAGACTTTCAAGAGCGCACTATCTTCAAATTCGCCGACAACTGCCGGACGGACTTGCTGAGCCTCAAACCACTGATCAAGCGACCGGCGGAGCGCAGTGTTATCGGTCGGTAAAAGAAAGGGAGCCCCATTCAGAGAGCTGGGAAAGCCGCGCCTGTACAAGCTGGCGCTCCTTGCCAGAGCAAAGATCGTTACTCCGCATTCGCCGAGGAGATGGTTATACGCTCGAACCTTCATGTGCGGACTCACTGGTGCATCGGTCAAAACAAGATCAAGGTCGTGAACCGCGAGCTCGGCCAGGAGGCGCTCCGGTCTATCTTCTTTACAGACAATATATATTTTCTCCGAGAGTTCGAGCGCTGGCTTCAGCAGACGATAGGCAATGAGTTTGGGGAGGACATTGGCGATTCCGACGAGGAAGCGTACCGGTCTTCCTCCCACGTGGGCTTTCGCTCTTCCTTTTACGGTATCCGAGAGTTCACGACCAAGAGCGAAAATTTCGTCAGCATAGCGAAATACTACTCGCCCCATCTCGCTGAGTGCGAGATGTCGCCCTGACTTCACGAAGAGCTTTTCGCCGAGGCTCCGTTCAAGTGCACGGATTTGCGCACTAATCGTGGGCTGCGAGAGGTACAATTGCTCGCTTGCACGCGTCACGCTTCCTTCCTTGGCAACCGTCCAAAAATAGAGAAGATGATGATAATTCAGCCATTCCATGCGTGGCATTATACAGTAAAATTTCTATAGATCACTCTCACATTATCTATTTGTCTATGGAATGACTGATGGCTATATTGCTGGACACTGTCGGAATGATGAAGGAGATAGGTGATGCGACCGTAAAAAACGTCGGGTGTGAGGACGAGAGTTGTAACAACCTTCATTTGCATGAGGAGAGATCTTTATGAAGAATCAACTGAAAACACTTTTTCTGCTCGGCGTCTTATCCGCGTTATTAATCAGTATCGGGGCGGCAATCAGCCCAGGATACCTGTATGGCTTCACGGCATTGGCGTTGCTGATGAACCTTGGTGCGTATTTCTTTTCTGACAAGATCGTCTTGAGGATGCATGGTGCCCAAGAGGTTTCCGTTGAAGAGGCACCAGCGCTACATCGTATGGTGGACGAGCTTGCGCGTCGGGCGCAGATTCCCAAGCCTCGCGTATGTGTCATGCCGGAGGCGCAGCCGAATGCCTTCGCCACCGGGCGCAATCCCCAACATGGGGTCGTGGCGGTGACAGAAGGGATTATGCAACTGCTGACGGAGCGGGAACTGCGCGGTGTACTCGCCCACGAAATCGCTCACATTAAGAACCGCGATATTCTGGTCTCGTCCATCGCCGCCGTGATTGCGGCATCCGTAGGCTATATCGCTAATGCTTTAGCATTCTCTTCATTCTTCGGCGGCAGCCAAGACGACGAAGAGAGCGAAGGGAGCGGTGCCGGCGGCCTATTGATGATGTTTGTCGCGCCAATGCTGGCTACGCTGATTCAGTTGGGGATTTCCCGCGCTCGTGAATATATGGCTGACGATACCGGCGCTGCCTTGTCCGGCGACCCGGAAGCGCTTGCCAGTGCGCTGGAGAAATTGGCCTGCGGTGCGGTAGCCTTGCCCTCCACTACGCCGCAACCAGCGACAGCGAGCCTGTTCATCGTCAATCCGCTGGCTGGCGGAAGCCGTATTGTCAGTCTGTTTTCGACCCATCCTCCGATGGACGAACGCATTCGCCGCTTGCGGGCGTCGATGAGTCGATATCAGCGCTTCGCTTCTTAACTCGCAACGTCCTCATTGAGAGGGCAGCGCTGCTGCTCCCTCGCGCATTCTGGAAGGAGCGCCCATGACCGAATCGATAGGAACCCCTAGCTTGTGGATTGGCTTTACGGCTTTTGTGTTGGCGTTACTGGCGCTGGATCTCGGCGTCTTTCACCGTAAGGCGCATGCTGTCAATACTCGTGAAGCGCTGACATGGAGTGTGGTGTGGATCAGCCTTGCTTTGGTGTTCAACGCTGGCGTGTATACCTGGTTCGGGCCAGAGCGAGGGCTCGAGTTCTTGACTGGCTTCCTCATTGAAAAAGCGCTGGCGGTCGATAACATCTTTGTTTTCGTGCTGCTCTTTTCGTATTTTGCCGTGCCCTCAGCGCTCCAGCATAAAGTGCTCTTCTGGGGCATCATCGGGGCGCTGATCATGCGTGCGGTGTTCATTGTGGTCGGAGGCGTGCTCCTCCAGCAATTTCACTGGATCATGTACCTTTTTGGTGCCTTCTTGGTGCTGACTGGCGTGAAACTGCTGATACAGCCAGAGGGAGAAATTCACCCCGAGCGCAATCCGCTGTTTCGGCTGTTTACCCGATTTGTTCCCTCGGTTGCACAATATCACGGCGACCGGTTTTTTATCCGCCAAGGGGGGAAATGGGTGGCGACGCCGCTCTTGCTTGTCCTAGTCTCGGTTGAGGCGACGGACTTAGTCTTCGCGGTCGACTCCATCCCTGCCATTTTCGCGGTCACCAACGATCCTTTCATTGTGTACACCTCGAACATTTTCGCGATCCTTGGCCTGCGCTCGCTCTATTTTCTCTTGGCGGGGGTCATTCATCAGTTCCACTACTTGAAGACTGGACTGGCTTTGATCCTCGCGTTTGTGGGGGCGAAGATGTTATTGACAGATATCTACAAAATCCCTATTGGGGTCTCGCTCTCTGTCATTGCGCTTCTCCTCGGTGGTGCTATTGCTGCCTCATTGTTGTGGCCAAAACCGAAGGAAGAAGAGCCGGCAGTGACGAAGGTTGCTGTTGCGCTGGACTAGTGAGGAACGAAACGTGGCCTCCTGAGGCCACGAGAACTAAGGAGAACAACGATGACGATTTGTCCGACCTGTAATGTCGCGATGCAAGAAGTCTCGAAAACCGGTGTCTTGATCGACGTATGTCCCACATGCCGTGGTGTATGGCTGGATCGTGGCGAGCTAGAAAAGGTCCTCTCCCGTGCGCGAGAAGTGGAGCAGGAATGGGAAAGCGCGCGTCTCCCTGAACGACGGCGGCGCGACGATGACTACGACGATGATGACCGCCGCTACCGTAGCGACGGTGGCTATCCGAAGAAGCGGCGCTGGACGGAGATCTTCGATATCTTCGATTAGTGGATGACGTCTTTTGCTCGGACGTATACAATCCAGCCCACTCAGCGGTCTGAGCCGTTCGAGAGATTTGTCGAGTGAGGAGAATGCAAGCGTGAGTGATGCTGTTGTTTTGACAACCGATATTGCCGGGTTACCGGCACCGCGACGTGGGAAGGTCCGCGATATTTACGAGACCGAGGAGCATTTACTGATTATCGCTACCGACCGCGTGTCGGCTTTTGATGTGGTGTTGCACGAGGGGATTCCGGGAAAAGGACGAGTGCTCAACCAGGTGTCGAGTTTCTGGTTTGACCACCTGTCTCACATTATCCCTAACCATATGATCTCCATGAGCGTGGATGATTTCCCGGCGGCCTTTCAGCCCTATCGCGAGATGCTGACTGGGCGTGCCATGCTGGTAAAAAAGGCGCAGCCGTTGCCGGTCGAGTGCATCGTGCGCGGGTATCTAGCTGGTTCCGGGTGGCAAGAATACCGTGCCTCGAAAAGCGTGTGCGGAATCGTGCTGCCTGCCGGGCTACGTGAGAGCGACCGCTTGCCTGAGCCGATTTTTACGCCCTCGACCAAAGCGCCAGAAGGCCAGCATGACGAAAATATCCCTTTTAGCGAGGTCGAACATTTGATTGGTGCGCCGCTGGCCGCGCAGGTACGAGAGGTGAGCCTCGCGTTGTACAATGCCGCCCATGCCTATGCCAGTACCAAAGGATTCTTCCTTGCCGATACCAAGTTCGAGTTTGGCCTGCGCGATGGGCAATTGCTGTGGATTGACGAAGCCTTCACGCCGGATTCGTCGCGATTCTGGCGTGCGGAAACTTATCAGCCGGGTGTGTCGCAGGATAGTTATGATAAACAGATCATCCGCAACTATCTGATCGAACTGAAATGGGACCGCCGCCCGCCTGCGCCCCATCTGCCGCCAGAGATCATTGCTCGGGCTGCTGCTCGCTATCAGGAGATCACTGCCCACCTCATGGGAGCCTAAGCCTGATGACACAGCCGCGACGACGTGCGCTTGACGGTATCCGCATCCTCGATTTTACTTGGGTGGTGGCTGGGCCAGTGGCCACGCGCATCTTGGCTGACCAAGGCGCGGAGGTGATTAAGATCGAACGGCGCGACTCGCTCGACCTCGGCAGCCGGCGCGGCGGGTTTACCGGCAATTTGTTTCGCGGCAAAGAGAGTATGGTGATTAACATGGCCGACCCACGCGGCCGTGAAATTGCCCACCAGTTAGTTGCGGTTTCCGATGTGGTGATCGACAACTTTAGCGCACGGGTCATGCATAACTGGGGCATGGATTACACAAGCATCCGGCAGATAAAGCCGGATATCATCGCCGTCAGCATGTCGGGGTTCGGTCATACCGGGCCACAGAAAGATTACGTCAGCTATGGTCCGACGCTGCAAGCGCTGTCGGGCTATACGTTGCTAATGCGGCACCCCGAGGGCGAGCCTGCTGGGTGGGGGTATTCCTATGCCGATATGTCCGGCGGCTATAGCGGTGCTCTCGCTGTCTTGATGGCGTTGTGGCATCGCAAACGCACCGGCGAAGGGCAGTTCGTCGATCTCTCGCAGTTCGAGACCATTTCCAGCGTGGTTGGTCCGGCCCTGCTCGATATCCTTATTAATAAAAAGACGCTCGCTCCCCTGGGCAATCATTCGCAGGAAGCTCTAGCTGCCCCGCACGGCATCTATCGCTGCGCTGGGGAAGATCGCTGGTGCGCGATAACCGTTTTTACCGAAGATCAGTGGCAAGCTTTCTGTCGTGCTGTCGGAGCACCAGCGTGGACGCAGGATGTCTGTTTTTCCTCTGTGGACCAGCGCCTTGCCCATCAGGACGAACTTGATCGTCGGGTCGAAGCCTGGACGCGGCAGCATACCGCCGAAGAAGTGATGACCACTTTGCAACACGCTGGTGTACCGGCTGGTGTTGTTGCCAACGGAGAAGATCTGGATCGAGACCTACAGCTCCGTGCTCGTGGCTACTGGGCACGGGTGCCGACGCCAGAAGGCGATGAGGTTGTGCTTGACGGTACACCGATCAAATTATCAGCCACTCCTGGTTATGTTGCCGCGCCAGGACCGTTGCTCGCGGAACACACCGAGTCTGTTCTGAAGCGTTTGCTGGGATACTCGGACGAAGACCTCGCCCAGCTCAAGACCCGGCGAATCGTTGCAGCACACGCCGACATTATAGCGGAACGCGCACAGTCCTAAGCGTCTCCCCTCCCTTCGCTTGTCCTCTCCCCCTGGCCCACCAAGAGGCACAATGTTAAGAGTTTCCCCACAGGAGGAAACCATGGTGTTGTCTCGTCAAGAAAAGAACCGTTCGTATGCTGCTGTGCAGGGCTACGTCTTTACCCTGGCGGCTGTTGTGCTGAGCCTTGTTCTGACTAGCGTCCCAGCGCAAGCTGCCGAAGAGACCCCGTCCGAGGTCTTCAATCGCATTTGCGCCGACTGCCACAATAGCACCCCGCCACCGCGAGCTATGCGTAGCGAGCAGTTGCGTGCGCTTGCTCCAGAGAAGATCTTTTTCGCGCTCGATAAAGGACTGATGGCGATGTATGTCATGAGTATGAGCCAGGAGCGGAAAAAAGCCTTGGCAGAATTTATTACTGGCAAGACGTTGGGTTCGACAGCCGAAGCGCCCGAGGAATTGCAGCGTTGCGCCAAGAGTGAGCCGCTTCCTGCTGACGCCCTCGATAAGCCTCACTGGTCGGGCTGGGGGATCGATTTGGAGAACACCCGCTTTCAGCCAGCGGCCCAGGCCAAGCTAGACCGTGCTGCCCTAGGCAAATTGCAATTGCGTTGGTCCTTTGGTTTTCATAACGCGGCCACTGTAGGCACCCAGCCAGCGGTTGTGGGCGGACGACTCTTCATCGGCAGCACGTCCAACGCCATCTATGCGCTGGATGCGCAAACCGGCTGTGCTCATTGGAAGTTCGATACCCGTGGCGGCGTGCGTGCCACCATGTCTGTGGTGCCTCTGCCGGGGAGCACCCCGCCGCGTTACACCGTCTATGCTGCGGACCGCAAAGGCTGGGCCTACGCACTCGACGCCAATACCGGAGAGAAAATTTGGGAATATCGAGCCGACGACCATCCCGACACGGCGATCAGTGCGGCTCCCGTTGTGCATAAAGATCGAGTGTACATTGCTGCTGCCTCGTTTGAAGAGGTCAGTGGTTCTTTTCCCGAGTACGAATGTTGCTCCTTCCGTGGCAGTATTGCTGCGCTCGATGCGGCCACAGGCAAGCGGCTGTGGAAAACCTACACCATTCCTGAAGAGGTCAAACCGACCAAGAAGAACACCAAAGGCACCCAGCTCTATGGCCCAGCTGGCGCGGGCGTGTGGTCGGCACCGACCATTGATGAAAAGCGCGGCTTGGTTTACGTCACCACCGGCGATGGGTATTCGCCGCCAGCCGCGCCTACGACTGATGCCATCCTGGCGTTTGACCTGGCCACCGGTGCCCTCCGCTGGACGCGGCAAACCACGCCGAACGATGCATTTACTTTGGCGTGTCTAACGCCGAGCGCCGATCCCGTTTCCCGTGAAAAGTGCGGCCCGGATATCGACTACGGCTCCTCTGCCATCTTGCGTAAAGGACCGAATGGGCGCTCGCTGCTGTTGGCTGGGCAGAAATCCGGTGTGATGTACGCGCTCGATCCCGACAAAAATGGCGAGATCGTCTGGGAGCAACGGCTTTCCCCGGGCGGCTTGCTAGGCGGCATCGAATGGGGTTTCACCGCCGACGATCAGCTTGCCTATGTGCCGATCTCCGACGTATTTGAAACCACCGGCGATCCGCAGAAAGCCGGTGGGATACGCGCGGTCAATATCGCGAGTGGGAAAGTCGTGTGGAAAGCCGAGTCTCCCACGTTGGACTGTCTCGACAAGGCGGGCTGTAGTGCCGGGCAACCGCAAGCCGCCACACTCATCCCCGGCATCCTTTTCGCTGGTTCCATGGACGGGTACATGCGTGCCTACGATCCCAAAGACGGGAAAATCCTGTGGAAATACGATACCAAACAGAACTATGACACCGTGAACAAAATCCCGGCCAACGGTGGCTCACTGAACGGCGCAGGGGCAACGGTCGTCGACGGCTGGGTGTATTTCACCTCTGGCTATGGTTTCAACGGCATGCCGGGAAACGTGATGCTGGCTTTCGGACCGCCACAAGGAAAGTAAACCGCCGTGAAGTTCTCTGAGGTCGTCGATCAAGCTGTTGAGCTACTGCGCACCCGAGGGCGGATGTCGTACCGCGCCTTGCAGCGTGAATTGGCGCTCGACGACAACGATCTCGACGATCTCAAGGAAGAACTCTTGTTCTCGCATTCCGAGATTGCTGAACACGATGGGCGTGGGCTGGTGTGGGTTGACGCGGGTGCATCAATTACGCCGGGAGGAGCAACGAACTCAAGACCAAGCGGAGGCCGTCATTTCACTATCGACGGAGCAGGGATTTCCGTTCTGGTTGGCAGAGGGTTTTATGTTTCGGGGGTGGGCGCTGGCTGTGCAGGGGCGCGGAGCAGCGGGGCTGAGCGAGCTAAGGCGTGGACTGGATGCCTATCAAGCGACAGGGACAGAGGCTTGGCGGTCACACATGCTTGCCTTGTTGGCGGAGGCGTATGGGAAAGACGCGCAGGTTGAGAATGGGCTCAGGACGGTAGCCGAGGGGTTGGCGTTTATCGAGCGGACGCAGGAGCGGTACTACGAGGCCGAGCTGTATCGGCTCAAAGGCGAGCTGCTGCTGCAAAAGGCAAGGGAACAACCAACGGGGACGGGCAAGTCAAAAATCAAAAGTCAAAAATGACTAACCTCAGGAGGGGAATCGTATGCCATTCGCAAAAATCAATGGAATCGATCTGTACTATGAAGTCCACGGCCAAGGTCCGGCGCTGGTGTTCGCGCACGGCGGTGGCGGCAGCCACTTGAGTTGGTGGCAGCAGGTGCCGGAGTTCTCTCAGCGCTACCAAGTCATCACCTTTGATCATCGCAGCTTTGGGCAATCGCGAGATGTGCCGGACGGTCCTGGTCCGCACGCTTTTGTTCAGGACCTGACGGCGTTGCTCGATCATCTTGGCGTAGAAAAAGCGGCGGTGGCTGGACAGTCGATGGGCGGCTGGACGGTGTGTGGCTTTGCCGCTGCCCATCCCGAACGCACCAGTGCGCTGATTCTTTGCGACACTACCGGAGGCATCGACTCGCCGGTCGCTGCCAAGTCGCAGGCCAACACCCAAGAACGCGCACGTGGCAATCTCTCAGAAATCCTCAAGAGTGCGTATGCACGCTCCTATCCCGAGCGTCAGCCGGCAATGTGTTTCCTGTACCAACAGATCTCTGCGCTGAACACGCACCTCACCCCGAATCTGGTGAAGGTGCTCTTTAGTGTGAAAAACGACATCCGCGCCATTGTCGAACACCAGATTCCCACGTTGTTGCTTGTGGGCGAAGAAGACGTGTTGGCACCGCCAGAGGCAATGGCGAGCATTGCCACGCAAATTCCTCAGGCGAAGTTCGTGAAAGTCCCACAAGCTGGCCACTCGGCGTATTTTGAGTGCGCGGACGAGTTCAATCGCCTCGTCGGTGCGTTTCTGCAAGAGCAGGTGCGCTAAGAGAAATGTCCGTCGCGAGGTACTCTCGTGCCCGCGACGCGACTGTTTCTTTCTCCGCTGCTGGTGCGGCTCCCGTAGCCTTCTATCCCACCCGCGTCATCTTCCCGTCGCGGCCCACGCGAAATTGATATTCCCCCCAGCGCACGGTGTCGCCTCGTAAGCTCAGACACCAAATGACAAATGAAAGAATGTCGGTCAGTGGTACGAGCCACAGGACGTGCCGAGTCATGGTGGCTTGGAGGAAGACATCACTCATCACCAAGGTGGAATAGAGTCGCAGCCCGATGGTCGCCAAAGCGAGTTGCCACATCGCGGTCGAAGCTGGGAACAGGAGAAGGCCCGCCAGTGCCCAGACCATGCCATAAATAACTAACGTGCCGAAATACCCTCCAGAACGACAGAGTCGCTGTGTGCGCGCCCAGCGTAGCTGATGATGCAGCAGCTCGCGGAAGGATGTTACGCCGGGATGGGTTTCTACGACATAGGGAACGATCTTGACTGTATCTCCTGTGCGAGCAATCAAATTCCCCAAATAGTAATCGTCGGCGAGATAATCTGCTAATGCAGCAAACCCACCAATCTTGTCCAAAGCTTGGCGTTTCACCGCCATAGTTGCACCAAACGCGTAGGTGGTTTTTTCTACTTGGCTGGCCACGAGAATCATCGACGCGAAGCCGGTGTTGATGAGCAGCGATTCCAGCATGGCAAAAAATGGCCAGCGGGTGCCGCCACGATACGGGCAGGTGACGAGTCCGGTCTGAGCATCGGCCAGTGGTGGGATAATGCGGTGGAGATAATCAGGCTCGACGACGACATCGCTGTCAGTAATGACCAGAATGTCGTGCTTGGCGAGGCGGGAAAGATTGTGCAGGGTACTGACTTTGTAGTTGCTGCCGATCACTTCTGGATTGACGACTAAGACGATCTCGCGATGAGGAAAGTCTTGCTGAAGGCGTTGGACAACGGCGATGGCTGGGTCGCCAGGCTCACGCACGCCACACAACATCTGCACGGTTGGATATTGGAGGCGACAAAAGCTGGCGAGGTGGTCATATAATTCCGCCGATGCACCTTTGAGCGGTTTGAGCAACGTCACCGGAGGATAATATGCCGGCTGAGGAGCGGTAGCACGAAAACAACGTCGCGCGGCGTACAGGGTGAACAGATAGTAGAGACAGGCAAGCGACTGAAGCCCAACGAGGAGCCAGAAAAGCAGGAAGGTCATGGTGGGAAAGCGACTCTGTGATGCCCATTCACCCCTGGATCAAGTCCGGGGCAGGCTCTGTCCCTCTCCCTCGGAGGGAGAGGGAACCTCAAGTCGAACGCCAGGGAGTGGCGGAGACTACGCTGCTGTTGATGAAGCCGCTTGGGGTTTCGTCGTGATATGGCGGCGCGTGCGCATGGTGCGAAAGAAGTCTTTGCCCTCTTGCCACATGCGTTTCCGCTCGTCGGGGTTGCGGGCCATCTTCTTCACAGCTTTGAAGATGTACTTCGGTCGCAGATAGTACGATTTATAAAACTTTTCGACGGCGGCGAAGATGTCGTCGCCCGAAAGGTTGGGATAGTTGATGACGCACTTCTGATAGCCGGTCTCATCGACTAAGTCTTCGGGGCGAATGTAGCCATGCTCGACGGCATAGTCGTAAAATTCCGTGCCAGGATAGGGCGACGCAAGCGACACCTGAATCGTCTCCGGGTTCATCTCCCGGGCAAAACGCATGGTTTCTTGGATGGACTCCTTGGTTTCTCCAGGCAAGCCGAGAATGAAGGTCCCGTGAATAAGAATGCCGAGCTTGTGACATTCTTGGGTAAAGCGCCGGGATGTTTCTAGGGCGACGCCTTTCTTGATGTTCTTGAGGATTTGCGCGTTGCCTGATTCATAGCCGACGACGAACAAGCGCAGACCGCAATCCTTGAGCACCTTGAGCGTTTCTGGATCAACATTACCGCGAGCGTTGGTGGACCAGCACATGCCCAAGGGCTTCAACTGCATAGCGATCTCGCGTGCCCGTTTGGGGTCGGCGGTAAAGGTGTCGTCGTCAAAGAACAGCTCTTTCATGCCGGGGAAGAGGCGTTTCATCTCTTTGACTTCGGCGATGACGTTTTCCACTGAGCGAGTGCGGTACGAATGGCCGGTCGTGACTTGTGGCCACAGGCAAAATGTACATCGTGCGGGACAGCCGCGCCCGGTGTAGAGCGAGACGTAAGGATATTGGCAGTACGGGCTGTTGTATTTACGGAAATCGAGGTCACGGGCGTAAATCTCGGTGACGAACGGCATGCTGTCGAGTTCCGCGCTGGTCATAGACGGGCGGTCGAGGTTGTGATGCACCTTGCCGTCTTTGCGGTAGCTAATCCCAAGAATACTGCTCCAGTCGCGGCCTTCGGCTACTTCTTTCATGGAGAAGTCGAACTCTTTGCGACCAGCGATGTCGATGGCTTCCGACGCCTTGAGGGTTTGTTCGGTCGCCGCTGTCGCATGTCCACCTACGAATGCAATCAAGCAATTGGGATTAGCCGATTTGATCATCTCCGCTGTGCGCACGTCCATGCGGAAGGATGGCGTGCTGGTATGGAGAACGACGAAGTCGTAGTCCTTGGCGATATCAACGGTCTGGACTTGGTTCAGCTTTTCCGGGGGGGCGTCGAGCACGCGGCTGTCTTTAATCATCCCGGCGGGATAGCACAGCCAAGTTGGATACCAGAACGACCACACCTCACGCGTTGCCTGATAGCGTGACCCCGCGCCACCATCGAAATTGTCGTAAGCCGGGGGGTTCAAGAACAACGTCCGCATGCCCATCTCTCCTTCCGTTCTTATCGCCACCCAGTTCCTTGAGTGTCCTAAGTTCGGGAAAACACAAAATTCTAAACGTGACTCGGCATTATACATACGAAGGCAGGGAAGGGAAGTATGAGGAGGAGAGGGCAATGATGCAGGCAGAATGCAGTAATGATGAGTGATGAATCAAAGTCGGACGACATTGCTCGTGCCTTCAGGTTCGCTGGTTTCGTTTCCCTTGAAGGCTTTGGTACCGTCCGCTATAGTGCCGCTGCTTCATGTTTGTGACAGCTGTCATTGTTGGATCGACGGAAGGCCTTTCTCCCCTTACACAGTTTGGGGGGATGTCTCTCGTCAAACGCGCGGTGCTCACTGCGCAAAAATCCGGAGCGCAGACCTGTTACCTCTACATTGCCAATGCTAGCCACGCTGTACAGCGCGAATTACAAGAAGACGCACGAGTCACGAGTCGCTTGATCTGGAACGAGGCTCCTGAAGATCAGACGACTGCTCATGACCTTGCTGCGGACTCGTGGCTTGTTTATCCACTAGAGACTATCTTTCGCCATCCGGCGGTCCAGCAGTTATTGCAGCACCCACCGCAACAGTTTCCTCTTGTCGTACAGGCGCACCCTGGAGACCCTCTTCTTGCGCTTGTTCCCGCACAAGATGGTCGGCGACTCTGTCAGGAGCTTGCCGCAGGAAAGAATCTGCACGACACGACTCTGATAACCGACTCCCGCACCCAATGGGCTTCCCCTCCGCCAGGGCAGTTTATCCGCCGGTTACAAAGCCTGACTGATGTGCCCGCGCTCGAACACGAGCTGTTGTGCTCGCTGGAGAATGTACGTGACGGTGTCGTCGATAGCCATCTCAATCGTAAGCTATCGCGACCCGTCACCCGCTGGTTCCTGCGCACGCCGATCTCGCCGAATCAAATTACGCTCCTTGCTGGGACAATGAGCTTGATAGGGGCGTGCTGCTTCTTGCCCGGTGGGTATTGGGGACCGGTCCTTGGTGCGCTCTTGCTTCAATGGTCAGCGGTCTTGGACTGCTGCGATGGAGAAGTCGCACGCATCAAGTTCATGGAGTCGCCGCTGGGCGACACGCTCGATATCATCTGCGACACTGTCGGTGCCCTCGCTATTTTTCTTGGTATGGGTGTGGCGCTGTGGAAAGATGGCGCATCCGAGTATGCGCTGTTGCTCGGCGGCGTGTTGGCATTGGGCGGGCTGCTTGCCTTTCCGCTAGTGACGTTAGCAGAGAAGACCGAGGCCGAAGGAATGCAACGCGGCGGTTGGGAAGACCTTGTGATCCAGAAAGTGCTGATTAGTCTGACCAATCGCGACTATTCCATCTTGATCCTCGTCTGTGCGTTGATTGGGCAGTTGCCTTGGTTTCTCTGGGGCGCAGCCGTTGGATCGCATGTGTTCTGGATGATATTGGCGTGGCTGCTCGCACGTTCGGGGCGTTTGGCTCTCGTGTACGCGGCCTGGGGGAGGAAGAGATGAAGACCTACCGAGCCGTTATTGTCGCCGGTGTTGTCGTTCTGCTCTTGGTGGCAGGAAAGAATGGGGTCTGCGCCCAAGAGAGTGCTTCGGAACCTCATCATCATCAGTCCGCAGCTACGGACGAAGCTGCCAAGGCGGTTGGCGAGCAACCTGCAAGCGGCCAGCACCATCATCATCGACCGGCAATCCTGCCACCAGATGAGGACCGAGCCTACTCCGAATGGAATCATCACATGGCCGGAGGGTTCGTGCTTTTAGCCGGGGCGTTTGCTTTGCTTGCTACGGTCAAAGGGCCGCGCTTCGCGTGGGCACGTTACGGCTGGCCCAGCCTGTTTTTTTTCTTGGGCGTCTTTCTCTTCGTGCGCCTCGATCCTGAATCGTGGCCGTGGGGGCCGCTGACGTTCTGGGAAAGTGTGACCGATGCCCAAGTGCTCCAACACATGCTCTTTATCCTGATCGTGCTGGGGATTGGCATCATTGAATGGCTGCGTGCCAAAGGGACGCTCACGCATCTCGCCTGGGCGTGGGTCTTTCCTTCGTTAGCGCTCTCGGCATCCGTCATGTTGTTTCTGCACAAACATGGAGAAGGGCCATCGGCCGAGAAGATTTATCTTCACCACTCGATCATGGCGACAGCAGGAATCGTGTCGATGGTGGCCAAAGTGTTCGACGATGCGCGTCTCTTCGATCATAAATTCTGCGGCTACCTGTGGACGATGCTCATCATGTTCGTCGGGGCCATGCTGTTGATCTACTCGGAATAATTTTTCCAGGGCATCAACGAGCCGGTCACGCGCACGATGACCGCGAGGCCAATCACGTTGTAGACGGCCTCGCGTAGTCGTTTGAGCGCCATAAGGGTGAACCCGACGCCATCGTCGAGACCCAGCAAGCGACATAAAAATATCCCGCCCGCTTCTTGTACGCCGAGTGCGCCGGGAATGACCAAACCAGCGGCGGTGATCGGCTGGACCATTGCTTCGATAATCACCGCGTCGGTCAGCGATACCGGCACGTTCATGAGGTACAAAAAGAACCAAATTTCCACTGCGCCCAACGCCCAGCCGAGAAAATGGTAGAACACGGAGACAAGAAAGCCTTGCCGCTGCCCGTTATAGAAATCCAAAAGATGACGGTCGATGTGTTGGGCGCGTTCTTGCCAAGCCGTTAGGCGCTGCCAACGTGGCAACACCCGCCGAAGCCTACGAACCACCATTCCTAGCAGTCCCTGCCGCTGCCAGCGCACCAATACCGCCGCGAATCCATAGGCAAGCGCGAGCAGCGGAATGAGCAGCCACCATCCTTCGCGTACCCAGCCGAGACGGTAGAGAAAGAGCGGCAGCCCCAGCAGAATAAAGATGACTTGCGAGATGGTGAGCGCGGTTTTCGCGGCGACTACCGAGGCCAGCCCGGCGTCGGTGCTGAGACCGTGAGAACGCAGGAGGTATGCTTTGACTGGCTCGCCACCGACATTGGCAGTCGGAGTTAAGTTATTGATCGCCTCTCCAGCGAGTCGTGCGAGCGAGATGCGCCAGATTGGTGCGTGCCGTGCTGGACTCGTGGGTGGAATAGCGTACGCCCAACCTTTAGCGTCGCACCATGCAATCCCCAGATAGGGCACGAGCACGAGCGGCGCGTTCCAACCTATCGTGCGCAAATGCGTGAGGATGTCACCGAAACCGACATTCCAGACGAGAAACGCGAGTAAGGCGACGCCGCCGAGCAAGGCAACGAGATGCAGACCCACCCGGCGCTGGGGCGGCGAATCCTGGCGGAGTTGAGTCATGGAGCTGTCGAAGGACGCGCCGAGAGAGATGATGATCTACGGCAAGAGGGTCTCATGGCTCCAGCAACCCGCGCAACGTCGCGAGGTTCTCTCGATCTTCGTGGCAGTCTGCGCTTTTCGGCGTTTCCAGACACATCGGCAACCCCCAGAAGCGCTGGTCGTTCATGAGCAGGCGGAAGGCGTCGAGCCCAAGAAACCCCTGGCCAATATGTTCGTGCCGATCCACGCGGCAACCGAGGTCTTTCTTGGCGTCGTTAATATGAAAGGCCACGAGTAAATCCAAGCCGATTGTCTCATCGAACTCAGCAAACGTGCGTTCATAGCCGTCTTGGGTGCGCAGGTCGTACCCGGCAGCGAAAGCATGTTCAGTATCAAAACAGACACGGAGTCGCTCCGGTGCCTGGGTGGCATCGATCATGTGCTGGACCTGATGAAACCGATACCCGAGGTTCGAGCCTTGCCCAGCGGTGATTTCGAGGGCGAGCTTGGTGATAAATCCAGCACAAGCTTTGTGCATCTCGTCGATCGAGCGAGCGATAGTCGCAATGCCAAGAGCTTCACCCGAGCCGACATGGGCACCGGGATGAGCAATAAGATACGGAATGCCGAGCACCTCACAGCGATGCATCTCGTCAATAAGGCCAGCGACCGACTTTTTCCGCAATGCCTCGTCAGGCGCAGCAAAATTGTAGAGGTAGGAGTCGTGCGCAACGACAGTGGTGATGCCGGTTGCGTGCTTGGCCGCATGGAAACGGCCAATTTCTTCCTCGCTCAGCGGCTTGCTGGCCCACTGACGGGAGGATTTGGTGAAGATTTGGATGGTGTCGCAGCCTGCGTCTTGTCCTTGGAAGAGAGCCTTATCCACGCCACCAGCGATGGACATGTGCGAGCCGAGCATCGGCCTGCGCGGGGTCGAGGTTTTTTTCGCCATGCGCACCCTTTATGGGAGCCATGCCTGAAGGTCAAGGACGAAGCTGCGCAGAGTTGCACGTCTCAAGGACGTGGGCCGAGGTTGCGATCCCACACATATTTTGCCACCGGAAGGAGCAGGATGCCGAGGACAACTGCCTCGATGGCGGTTGCGGTGTCGTTGTCTTGCCATGCAACTAAGCCTTGTTTCACGAGATAGACGCTGAAGATGAGTAATCCGACGGCAGTTGCTTTCATGATGACTCCTCGGGAGACAGAGGACGGAAGGCCGACGCGGTCGTCATCTGCCTTCCGCCGTTTACCTGTCGGTCACAGATCGTACCCGACTTCGCCATGCTCAGCGAGGTCGAGGCCATTGAATTCGTCCTCTTCGTTCACGCGCAGGCCTATCACACTGTCAATGATCTTTAGAAGGACGAACGAGACTATGCCGCAGTGGATGATCGTGTAGACGATAGCCATGGCTTGCACGCTGAGTTGGCGAGCAATGTTGAGATCTTGCACGCTGCCGCCGAACGTTGATGAAGCGAAGATTCCCACGAGCAAGGTACCAACTAAACCGCCTACTCCATGCACGCCAACAACATCGAGCGCATCGTCGTAGCCAAACTTGCGCTTGAGCGTCGTCGCCCCGACATAGGCGAGCAGCCCGGAGACGAAACCGATTACTAACGCACCGACCGGCCCAACGTTGCCGGAAGCCGGAGTAATCGCCGCCAAGCCGGCAATGGCTCCGGTAGCGAGCCCGAGTGCGCTGGGTTTGCCGACTTTGACGCTTTCAATCACCATCCATACCAGCGCTGCTACACAGGGTGAGATTTGCGTGACGACCACGGCCATGCTGGCTTGGCCATTAGCCGCCAGAGCACTTCCGCCGTTGAAACCGAACCAGCCGACCCTCAGCATGCCGGTGCCGGTCAGCGCCATCGTCATGTTGTGTGGTGGCATCGGGATGTCGGGATAACCTTTCCGCTTGCCGACGACGATGGCAGCGACGAGCGCCGAAACGCCAGCCGTGATGTGTACCACGATGCCGCCGGCGAAATCGAACACGCCCATATCGGCAAACAGCGCCCCGGTACCGCCCCATACCATGTGGCAGATCGGCAAATAGGCGAACACCACCCACAGCGCAGAAAACCACAACACGGCGGTAAATTTCATGCGTTCAGCAAATGCACCAATGAAGAGGCCTGGCGTGATAATGGCGAAGGTCAATTGAAAGACAAAGAACAGCGCTTCAGGAATCGTGCCTCGAAGCGTGTCTGCCGTCACACCGCTGAGGAAAGCTTTCGAGAGTCCACCGACGAAGGCGTGGAGCCCGACGACGCCTTGCTGCATGCCTGTCGAGTCGAAGGCGACGCTATAGCCGAAGACGGTCCAAATCAGAGTGACGATCACTGTCAGGGCGAAACACTGCATGTACAGTGACAATACATTTTTGCGCCGCACGAGACCCGCGTAGAACATGGCGAGTCCTGGGATCATCATGAACAACACCAATGCCGAAGCCACCAACACCCAGGCCGTGTCGCCAGCATTCAGTGCGTCTTCCGCACATGCCAAGCTTGGCAGACCTAAAGCCCCGAGTGTTCCGGACCAACGCACTAGCCCCTTACCGCGATAGGTAGTTTCCTCGTGCTGCATCGTGCCCCCTCCTCGAATTGAGATAATGCAAGCTGACCGAGGGTCGATATCAGCCAAGGCGAAAGAACGCAACTTGGGTGGTAGCGCGTCAGCGGGCGAACACGCACTGCATGTCTTGGAACGACTTGAATTCGAGGGCATTGCCGCTGGGGTCGTGGATGAACATGGTTGCTTGCTCGCCAGACTCTCCCCGGAAACGGATGTGGGGATGAATGAGGAATTTGACATCGTGCCGACGGAGTGTGTCCGCCAAGGTGTGCCATGCTTCCCACTCCAGGATAGCCCCGAAGTGTCGCACTGGAACGTTGTCGCCGTCCACCGGGTTCGCTGCTACGCCGCGTGCCTCCTGCGGAGAGAGGTGCGCGGTGATCTGATGACCGAAGAAATCGAAGTCGATCCACGCCTCACTCTCGCGTCCGACAGCGCAGCCCAGCAGCTCGACGTAAAAACGTCGTGTGGCGGCAAGATCGTTGACGGGGAAGGCAAGATGAAAACGAGGCATGGTCATGGGCAGTTCCTGTCGTGCGCGAGGAACGGTTGTAGTGACGGATGACAGACTCACGAGTTG
>SXGS01634486.1_pt1 | contig 31259 bp, 19 predicted proteins | sample 3174681 | NCBI WGS metagenome assembly SXGS01 (sample SAMN11356861, study PRJNA531348) | freshwater metagenome | isolation source: freshwater sample F1-80 | place: China: Fuxian Lake, Yuxi | collected 2017-12-25 | reverse complement strand
CTGGGACGCGGAAGGCCGGAAGTATCTCGATCTCACCGCAGCCTTTGGCGTCGCCTCGGCGGGACATGCAAACCCGGCGGTGGTCCGCGCCGGCCAGCGGCAGTTGGAGCGCCTGCCGCACGCCATGGGCGACGTCCACCCACACGCGCTCAAGGCCGAACTGGCCCGCGAGTTGAGCCGTCTCACCTTCGAGCGCTGGGCCGGGCGGAATCTCGAATCTGAGATCTCAGATCGCAAATCCAGGAATCCCCGTCGCCAATCCACAATCGCCAATCCGAAATCTGCCAAAGTCATCTTCTGCAACTCCGGCTTCGAGGCCGTCGAGGCCGCCCTGAAAACCGCCGTGCTCGCCAACGGGCGTCGCGGCATTGTCGCTTTTGAGGGTGCCTATCACGGGCTCGGCTACGGCGCGTTGAACGCGACGCATCGAGATCATTTTCGGGCCGGCTTTCGTTCGCAACTCGCCGCATTCGGCCGATTCGCTCCCTTCCCGAAGTCCGCTGCTGACCTGCCTGCCCTGGAGAAAGCTCTCCGCCAACTGCTCAAGTCCCGCACCATCGGCGCGGTCCTCGTGGAGCCGATGCAGGCACGCGGAGGCATGCACATTCCCCCGCGCGGCTTCCTGCCCTTGCTCCGCAAGATATGCAACGCCTACGGTGCGTTGCTCATCCTCGACGAGATTTACACCGGCTTCGGGCGCACCGGAGAATGGTTCGCCTGCGAGCACAGCGCGACGACTCCGGATTTGATCTGCCTTGGCAAGGCCATGACCGGCGGGTTTCCCCTCTCAGCGTGCGTAGGTCGCGCTGACGTGATGGACGCGGCCTGGCCGGAATCCACCGGCGAGGCGATTCACACCAGCACATTCCTTGGCCACCCCGTGGGCTGCGCGATGGCGATGGCCCAAATCCGCGAGCTGAAGCGGTTCGGCCTGATCGAGCGCAGCGCGCAACTCGGAGACTGGCTGGTCGAAGAACTGCGCAGCGTGAAAGCGCCGGGCCTGCGGCTGCGGGCGCGCGGGCGCGGGCTCTTCGTTGGGCTGGAACTCACGCGCGCGGACGGAGCGCCGGCCACGGCGGAATCGTTGCTGGCCATCAAACGTCTGTTGCATCGCGCCTTCCTCTTCCTGCCCGAAGGCGAGCACGCGAACGTCATCAGCTTCACCCCACCGCTGACCATCAGCGAGGCACAGCTGCGCCGGGCCGTGCGCGCGCTGGCGGCCGAACTAGGGAGGCTCCGATGACACTTTCCGAAATGCGCCGCGTGCTCGACGAGCGCGGGATTCAACTGACGAAATCGCTCGGGCAAAACTTCCTGCATGACGGCAACCAGCTCCGCCGCATCGTGGCCGCCGCCGAACTGGCACCGACAGATCGCGTGCTGGAAATCGGCCCCGGCCTCGGGCCACTGACGGAGCAATTGATCGCCGTCGCAGGAGAGGTGTTCGCCGTCGAGAAAGACGCCCGCCTCGTCGCGCTGCTCCAAGAGAGATTCCGCGAACAACCCAAGTTGCGCCTGCTGCACGGCGACGGTCTCGAGATCGTCCGTACGGACGCGAGCAACTGGGACGGCTGGAAGCTCGTCGCGAACCTGCCTTACTCCGTGGCCTCGCCGATCCTTGTCGAGTTGGCGTCCAACGCACATCCCCCCGCGCGCATGACCGCGACGCTGCAACTCGAAGTGGCGCGGCGGCTGATGGCGAAAGCCGGCGGCGACGACTACGGCCTGCTGACGTTGCTCGTGCAACTGCGCTACGAGCCGCGCGGATTGTTCAGGATTCCCTCGGGCTGTTTCTTTCCGCCGCCCGATGTGGAGTCCGCCTGCATCACGCTCGTGAAACGCGAGCGCGACCTGCTGCCGATCGCCATCCACCCGATTTTCGTGCGCGTGGTGAAACGCGCCTTCTCCCAGCGGCGAAAGATGATGTTGAAGCTGCTCAAGCAGGAGTGGCCGGCGGAGGCGCTGGAGGCCGCGATGGCCCGGCTCGAGCTTTCGACGCAGATCCGCGCCGAGGCCGTGACGCTGGAGCAGTTCGTGGAGCTGACGAAACTGCTGACCTCGGGCGACGCGAGCGCGTGAAGGTTCTCTTCATTTGCAGCCGCAACAAGCGCCGCAGCCTCACGGCGGAGAGAATCTTTTCCAGCGTGCCGGGATGGCAGGTCCGCTCGGCGGGAACGGCCGAGGGCGCTCGGATTCGAGTGACCGAGGGACTGCTCGGATGGGCGGACGTGGTGGTGGTGATGGAGAAGCGGCACAAGGAACGGCTCCAGGAAAGGTTTCCCGAAACATTTGATCGCGCGTCGTGCCGTTGCCTGTTCATCAAGGACGACTTCGAGTTCATGGACGAATCGCTGGTGAGGCTGTTGTGGGAAAAGATGCGGGAACAATTTCCTGAACTCCATTAGGCTGCGCACGCATTATGAGCGAAGAAGTCTTTGATGTGGTCAACGAGCGCGACGAAGTCATCGGGCAGGCGCCGCGTAACGAAGTTCATCGGCGCGACCTCCGGCATCGCGCCGTGCATGTGCTGGTGTTCAACGCCCGGGGCGAACTCTTCCTCCAGAAACGCTCGATGACGAAGGACACCCATCCCGGCGCGTGGGATTCCTCCGCCTCCGGCCATCTGGATCGCGGCGAGGATTACGACGTGTGCGCCGTGCGCGAAGTCAGGGAGGAACTCGGTGTGCAGCTCGACGCCACGCCACAACGGCTTTTCAAGATTGATTGCTGCCCGGAGACCGGAAACGAGTTCGTCTGGATCTACACTTGTCGCCACGAAGGGCCGTTCAACCTGCACCCGGAGGAAATCGAGACCGGCGACTGGTTCACGCCGCAACGCATTACGGAATGGATGGCTGCGAAGCCCGGAAATTTTGCCAGCGCGCTGCTGCTCATCTGGAAACGCTGGCTGGAAATCAATCGGCCCGGTTGAACGCCGCGGCGTCCGCGCGCTCCCTCACCACACCTCGACCGGGCCCTTGGGCACCGGGATGGCCGAGCGCGCGGCGACGCCCGGCTCCTGCATGAAGGACGACGCGAGCGGTGCGGGCCGATACTGCGGCCGGAGTTCCCCGTGCTCGTCGAGGAACTGCGCCCGCCAGCGAACGTAATCGGCGAGGATCTCGTGGAAGTGGGCGCGGCTGGCGAGCTGGACCACGCGCTTGTTGAACTCGTGCACCGGCCCGAACCGCTTCGAGTACCACGGCGCAACCTTGCGGAACATCCGGCAGCCGTGCGTATCGCCGAAGACTTCCACCATCAGATCCAGGTGCCGGCACAATACGCGCAACCGCTCGTCGAACGTCGGCTCCGCCGGCAGCACGCCGGTCGAGATAAACTCGCGGGTGCGCACAAAAATCCACGGATCATAAAACGCCCCCCGCCCGATGCTCACGCCGGCGCAACCCGTCTCGTCGAACATCCGTTTCGCGGCGGCCGGGGTCGTGACATCGCCGTTGCCGATGACCGGGATGGACTTCACCGCCGCCACGACGGCGCGAATGCCCGCGAGATTCACCGTGCCGCTGAAGCCCTGTTCCCGTGTCCGACCGTGGACGAAGACCGCCGCCACACCGACGCCTTCCAGCGCGCGCGCCAGGTCGGGTGCGGTGAGGTTGTCGTCATCCCAGCCGAGGCGCATCTTCGCCGTCACCGGGATGCGCACGGCATCGACCATGCCTTTCACCAGCGCGGCCGTGCGGTCGAGCTCGGTCATCATCGCCGAGCCGCCGCCGACCTTGCAGACCTTGCGCACGGGGCAGCCCATGTTGATGTCGATCGAGGAGACGCCGCGTTCCTGGAGCATCACGGCTGCGTCGCGCATCTCCTCCGGCACCGAGCCGAAGAGCTGCACGGCCAGCGGCCGGTCTGCCGGCGAGGTTTCGATCAGCTTGAAAGCCTTGGGATTCTTTTCGAGCAGCGAACGGGCGTTGACGAGGTCCGTGGTGGCGAGGTCGAGCCCGCCAATCTCCCGCAGCGTCAGGCGAAAGGGCAGGTTGGTATAACCCGCCAGGGGCGAGAGGAAGAGGTTCGACCGCAGTTCAAGAGACCCGAAGCGCATCGCCGGACAGAATAGGGGAAAGCACCCGTGAGAAAACAGGCAAAAGCGGGCCGGGCTTTTGACATCGCGGCACGTTCCTGCTCCCATTGCGCCTGATGAAGTTCTTGTGCGATTTGCCTCGGCGGGCCTGGTTATTCCTCGGAGGCGCACTGGTCGCCGCCCAGTCGGCGCTCGCGGCCGCGCCGGACTTGATCATCTGGCCGGACAGGTTGAACCCACGCACGGTCTTCCAAAGTTTCGACACGAACGACTGCGAGGTTGTGGAAGGTTGCGCGTTGTCGGGCCAGCGGCGGTATCTGAACTTCACTACCGAAACCCGGAACATCGGCGACGCGGACTTGGTGCTGGGCAATCCCGCGTCCAATCCCAACTTCATCTACGCGCTCTGCCACCAGCACTATCACTTCACGGACTTCGCCGATTACCAGCTCGTGAACAGCGCCGGCGAGCCCGTTGCCATCGGATTGAAAGCCGGGTTCTGCCTGCTCGATTCGGAGCCATGGAGAAGTGGTGCCGCCGTCGACCGGAGATTCTCGTGCTCCAATCAGGGCATTCAGGAAGGCTGGGCGGACCTCTACACGCGCGACCTTTCCTGCCAGTGGGTGGACATCACCGGACTGCCGTCGGGAATTTATCGGCTGGAGATCGAGGTGAACCCCGCCGGCCGGCTCCCCGAGCGCACGCGCACGAACAACCTCACCTACCTGAGCGTTTACATCGACGACCCGTGCTCGGGGCCGCCGCCGAACGACAACTTCGCGAGCGCGATTACTTTCTCCAACCGCATCGAGACCGTCTTCGGATCAACGGGCTGCGCGACGACCGAGCCAGACGAGCCCAACCAGCCGGGCACCGGTACGAACTCGATTTGGTTCCGCTGGATCGCGCCCTACTCGGGCGCGGCCGTCATCACCACGGAAGGCAGCACCGTGGACACGATGCTCGCCGTGTACCTCGGCGCGGGTATCGACGCCCTCACGCTGCATCGCAGCGACGACAATGATGGCGATCGCCAGACGAGCCGCGTGAGCTTCAATGCCGTGAGCAACCGGGTTTACCACATCGCCGTCACGGGTGTTGGCAACATGGCGGGCGGCGTCGCGCTCAACATCAACCCTGACGGCAACGATCTTTTCGCCAACGCGCTCCTGCTTCCCGGCGCGTCCGGGACCATCGCGGGGCGCAACCTCACTGCGCGTCGCGAAACAGGCGAGCCCCGGTTCCCCGGCACCAACGGCCTGGCGAGCACCAACTCCGTGTGGTTCTGCGGCCGCGTTCCCGTCAGCGGCCTGCTGCGGTTCGATACCGAAGGCAGCAACTTCGACACGTTGCTCGCCATTTACACCGGCAGCCGCATCACCAACCTCGTGCTCGTGAGCGCGGACAATAACGCGGGCACGAACCGCACCAGCCGGCTCTATTTCCAGGCCGAGGCCGGAACGAACTACTGGGTGGCGGTGGACGGCGTGGCGGGACAGTCAGGCTTCTTCCGCTTGAACTGGGGCGCGCCCGGCCCCGGCCCGTCGTTCGGGAATCCCCGGCTTCTCGCCGACGGTTCGCGCGAGTTGAACTTGAACGGCTCCGTGGGCGATCGTTATCGCGTGGAGACGACGGGGGATTTCCTCACCTGGTCCAACTGGCTGCGTCTGACGAATCTCACCGGGCGCATCCAGTTCATCGACACAGTGAACACAGAGGCTCGCCGCCGGTTCTACCGCGCGGTGCTGGTTCCTTGAACCGGCTCCATGCAGGAATATCTGAACGGCTTGCACGCGAAGCTGCGAAGAACACCCAGGGAAGACTCGGTTGCCGGCGGCCCTTCGATACGCTCTTGAATCCCAGAAACGGCGATTGTGAAACTGCCCGCGCCCAAGCTCTTGCCCGCTCGACCTACCGTTTGAAGAGCCGCTGGAGTTCCCGCATGCCGGCATCGAGATCACGCAACATGGCCGGCCAGTCCGGCTGGAGCGTTCTCGTAGCGGCGCTCACGGGAGCGTTCGTTTCCAGCGCGGCCACCTCAATGAGGCGCTGTTGGACCGCCGGGCTCTGGAGGAACTCGAATAGGCGTTGCGCGGCGTCCGGATGTGGCGCGGCGCGAATCACTGCAACGGTGTTGGGCAGCAGCAGCGTCTCGCTCGTGATGGGTAACTCCATCACCCGCACACCGTCACGATTCACGGCGGCGATATCATCGGAGTCCGTCAATGCGATCGTGGCTCGGCCTTCTGCGACGGCGCGGGCTGCCGCGGAATTGCCCTCGGCGAGCAGCGGTTGGTTCTCCGCGAGGGCACCGCACCACGTCGTCCACGCGTTCGTTCCCCAGTGCTGGCGCAGCGCGAGCAGGTGCGTGGCAGTACTGCCGAAGAGCGGGTAGGCCAGCGCAATGCGCCCGCGCCAGATCGCGTTCGTGAGTTCGAGCATCGACGCCGGGCGCTGGCTCGCTTCGAGGGTGGTGGCGACGGCGATGCGGCGGCTGCGGTGGCCGAACGCCGCCCAGCCGTAGGGTTGGCGAAAGACGCCCATCGACGCAAGCTGGCGGGTGCGGAGTTCCTCGTTGCCCCAGAAGACGTCGCATTGCGGCCGGGCGCGCTCAGCGATCAGGCGGTTGGCGATCGCGACGGTCTTGCTGGCTTCGCTGTCGTACACGGCGCGGACACGGATGCCGGTGAGTTGCTCGAACTCGCGGAGAATCGGTTCTGCGTAAACCTGATCCTGCGCGGCGTAGAGAATGACTTCGCGCCCGGCTTTTTGCGAAGGGCAGGCCACCGGCTGCAACAGAAACAACAGGACGATGGCGAGCAGCGGGAGCCAGAATTGCGTCGTCTGCATTGCGACTTCGCGCCAGGCGAAGTAACCGGGTTGTGGCTTCTCGTCAGTGGGCTTCATGCGGAGAGCCTTTGACGGGTGCGGAGGCTGACGTTGTGGCGGCGTCTTTCGGCGGCATCGCGCGCCAGATGCCGGCAAGGATGCTGCCAATCACGGAATGGAACACAGCCGAGATGGCGCACGGTGTCGGTGCAGCGGGCATTTGCGGGAAGCTCGATTTCGCCAGAACCACTCCGAGGCCGGAGTTCTGCATGCCGACTTCGATCGCGATGGTTCGGCGGATGGTTTCCTCGTAGCCGAACACCCGCGCGAAGACCCAGCCGAGGCTGAACCCGCCGGCGTGCAACAGAAACACCGCGAGCAGCAGGCGGCCGCCGGATTCCTTGATGTTCGCGGATTGCTGCCCGATGACGCTGGCGCAGATCAACGTGATGAATAGCACGCTCACCAGAGGCGCGGCCGGCAGCGCGACGCGCACGGAGCGCGGGAAGAAGTGAGTCAGCCCGAGTCCCAGGAGCAACGGCGCGAGGACGACTTTCACGGTGTCGAGCAGGAGCGAGAGAGCATCCACCTGCACGTAGGCGCTGGCGAGGAGTTTGGTGAGCAGCGGTGTCATCACGACGGCGGCGAAGGTCGTACACATGGTCATCAGCACCGAGAGCGGGACGTTGGCGCGGGCGAGGTAGGTCACGACGTTTGACGCCGTGCCGCCCGGGCAGCACGCGACGAGGATCAGGCCGACGGCGTGTTGCGGCTCGAGCTTCAGCAGTCGCGCGATGCTCCAGCCGAGCAGGGGCATGATGAGGTATTGCGCGGCGAACCCGGCGGCGATCGCGCGCGGCATCAGCAGGACGCGGCGGAAATCCGCGACGGTGAGCGTGATGCCCATGCCGAGCATGATGATCGCCAGGCCCCACACGATCCACGACCGGCCGAACCAGGTGAACCACGCGGGCACGAAGAGCGCCGTGCCGCAGGCCAGCAGCACCCAGAGCGGGAACAGGTTCGTAAAAAGGTTCAGCAGACGGGTCATGCGCCCCATCGTGTCGGAGACGTTCCCGGAAGCCAATCGCGGTGTTGGACGACCCCGGAACAAATCCCTCCCACTCCTGCGGCGGATTCGATAGGGTATCGAAGTCGCGAAGACATTGAATGACTCCAAAACTATTCTCCGAGCTCGGCCTGTCCCCCGAAATGCTCAAGGCCATCGACAAACTCGGCTTCGAGCAGGCCTCGCCCATCCAGGCGGAATCGATCCCTGTGCTGATGTCCGGCAAGGACGTCGTCGGCCAGTCGCAGACAGGCTCCGGAAAGACGGCCGCGTTCGCCATCCCGGCCATTGAGAAGGTGGATCCGAGCAGCCGCGCCACGCAGATCCTCATCTTGTGCCCGACGCGCGAACTGGCCGTGCAGGTGTCGGAGGAGATTCACAAGCTCACGCTCTTCAAGCGCGGCATCCACGCGCTGCCCATCTACGGCGGGCAATCCTACGAGCGACAGCTCTTCGGCCTGAAGCAGGGCGCGCACATCGTCATCGGCACGCCCGGTCGCGTGATGGATCACATGCGCCGCGCGACGCTGCGGCTCGACCAGGTGAAGATGGTCATCCTCGATGAAGCCGACGTCATGCTGAACATGGGCTTCCGCGACGACATCGATCTCATTCTTCAATCCACCCCGAAGGAACGGCAGACGGTGTTCTTCTCGGCAACCCTGCCGCGTCCGATTCAGGACCTCATCAAGAAGCACGCGCGCGATCCGCAGAGTGTGAAGATCGAGCAGAAGACCATGACCGTCTCGACGGTCGAGCAGGTCTATTACGAGGTGGATCGCCGCTACAAGATTGAGTTGCTCACGCGCCTCATCGACATTCACGACCTCAAGCTCGGCATCATTTTCTGCAACACCAAGCGCATGGTGGATGATCTTGTTGATCACCTGAACGCGCAGGGCTACTCGGCGGATCGCCTGCACGGCGACATGAACCAGGCCCAACGTGACCGCGTGATGAACAAGTTCCGCAAGTCCGGCTTGGAATTCCTCGTCGCCACCGACGTTGCGGCGCGCGGCATCGACGTGGACGACGTGCAAGTCGTCTTCAACTACGACCTGCCCTATGACGCGGAAGATTATGTTCATCGGATCGGCCGCACCGGCCGCGCCGGCCCCAGCGGCATGGCTGTTTCCTTCGCGGCGGGGCGCGAGGTGTTCCAGATCCGTCACATCGAGCGCTTCACGAACATGCGCATCCAGCGCGGCAAGCCGCCGACGGCGGATGAGGTCGAAGAGGCACGCGCGAACGTCTTCCTCGGGAAGATTCGCGCCACGCTCCAGAGTGGCGAGTTCAAGGGACAGGAACGGTTTGTCGAGCGGCTCTTGGAGGAAGGCTTCACGTCCACGGACATCGCAGCCGCGGTGCTGCATCTGTTGCAAGCAGGCGAAGCTACGCCTGCGGTCCGTTCGACTCGTGACGAAGAGCCCTCGCGGCCCGAGCGCCCGAGCCATCGCGACCGCGCCGAGGATCGCTGGGATCGGGACGTCGGCCCGCGTGAACGGCCTTCGCGCTACGAAGATCGTCCGCCGCGTGGCGGCGATCGTTACGAACGCCCGGAACGCCCGCCGCGCCGGGACTTCAATGCCGATCGTCCCGCGCCGCCCGTGCGTGTCCCGAAGACGGTGATCCCGCCTCCGGCGAAAGTTCCGCCTGCGTCTGCGCCCGCGCCGGTGTCTGATGAAGTTGCGCCAGCCGAGTCCGCCGCGTCTGCTCCGTCGCCTGTGGCCCCGTCCAAGGAACGCGCCGAGAAGCCCGTTCGTCCGCCGCGCGAGTATGAGAAGCGCGACCGTCCCGCGCGGCCCGAGCCGTGGCTGGACAAGACGCCCAAGGCCAGCCGCCGCACGCCAGGGGATCAGACACGCCTCTTCATCAGCGTCGGCTCCGAGATGGGCGTGGTGCCCGGCGACGTGGTCGGTGCCATTCTCGGTGAGACGGGCCTGCCTTCCGGCACCGTGGGTGTCGTCGATATCCGCGAGCGTCATCTCTTCGTCGATGTGGCCGCCGAACACGCCAACGGGATCATCGCCAAGATGAACCGCGCCCAGATTCGCGGCCGCCGCTTGAAAGTGAAGATCGCCTGACCCTGTTCGTTCAGGGTCAGCCCCGGGCAGGAGCCCCGGGCTGATTTCTACCGGCCCTCCGAGCCTTCAATGGCGATGAATTTCAAGTGGCCGTGATGCGGCCCCTACCTTCACGTCCCGCGATTTCCGGTTGAAGCATCGCCGTTGTTCAGTCGTCGATTTTCCAATCATGATCCGATGTCTCATCAGTCTTTCGTGCCTGCTCGTGTGTTGCGGGGTTGGCGGCGGGTTTACAGCGTCGGGCGCGACAGCGGACGCGGCTGGGATCGAGCACTTCGAGAAGCACGTTCGGCCGGTGCTGGTGGAGAGTTGTTACGGTTGCCACAGTGTCGGTGCGGAGAAGGGGATCAAGGGCGGGCTGGCATTGGACACGCGGGATGCGCTGCTCAAGGGCGGCGACAGCGGGCCGGCGTTGGTGCCGGGTGATCCGGAGAAGAGCCTTCTCATCAAAGCCGTCCGGTATCACGACGAGAACTTGCAGATGCCGACCAAAGGCAAGCGTCTTCCGGAATCCCAGGTCGAGGCGCTCGTCGCCTGGGTGAAGATGGGCGCGCCGGATCCGCGCAACGGCCAGACGAACGCTGTCGATCCGAAGGCGCTCGCCGCGAAACATTGGGCCTTCCAACCCGTGCGCGAGCCGACGTCGCCTGCGGTGAAGAACAAGAAACAGGTGCGCACGCCGGTGGACAATTTCCTCCTCGCGCAACTGGAGTCGAAGGGCCTCAAGCTCTCGCCCACTGCGGACAAGCGGACGTTGATACGCCGCGCGACGTACGATCTCACCGGACTTCCACCGACGGCGGCTGAGGTTGCGGCCTTTGAGGCGGACCATTCGCCGGACGCGTTTGCGAAGCTCGTCGATCGGTTGCTGGCCTCGCCGCGTTACGGCGAACGCTGGGCGCGCTACTGGCTGGACATCGCCCGTTACGCAGATACGAAGGGCTACGTGTTCGAGGAGGAACGTCGCTACCCGTATTCCTACACCTATCGCGACTGGGTTATCCGCGCGTTCAATGAGGATCTGCCCTACGACCAGTTCCTCATCCAGCAGATCGCCGCAGACCACCTGACGCTCGGCGAAGACAAACGCCCGCTGGCCGCGCTCGGTTTTCTCACGCTGGGCCGGCGCTTCCTCAACAATCAGCCGGACATCATCGACGATCGCATTGACGTCGTGACGCGCGGCACGATGGGCCTGACCGTTGCCTGCGCGCGGTGTCATGATCACAAGTCGGACCCCATTCCCACGAAGGATTACTACTCGCTCTACGGCGTCTTCGCGTCGTCGCACGAACCCGCGGAGCAACCGCTTCTCGGTGCCGCGTCCATGCCGGCCGAGTATCCGCAATACCTGGAGGACCGAAAGAAGCGCGAGGACGAGCTGGCAAATTACCGGCAGACAAAGTTCGACGAGGTGCTCGTGAAAGTGCGCGGGCAGGTCGGCGATTATCTGCTCGTCGTCCACGACGCTGCCGCCGCCGAAGATGACAAGCGCGAAGGTCTTGTGCGCGAGCGCAAGCTTCAGCCCACTCTCTACCGGCACTACCGTCGCGCGGTGAAGGACTGGGACAAGCCCGGCCACGCTGTGTTTGCGCCGTGGTTTGAGCTGGCGGCCATTGGTTCGACCAACTTTGCTGAACGCGCCTCCGGTGTGATCGCGGGATTGAAGACCCGCTCCGGATCCAACGCCGTCAATCGCCTCGTCGCCACGCGTCTGGCCGAGAAGCCCGCGCCGAAATCGCTCAAGGATGTCGCCGAGCGTTACAACAAGCTCTTCGCCGAGGCGGACGTCGACTGGCGTGCCGCAGTGACCAATCAACCGGCCGTCAAAGTTCTTCCCGATGCCGATCGCGAAGCGCTCCGGCAATTGATCTACGCGGACGGCACGCCAGTGCGGCAGTTGGATTCCGGCGATCTGCGCGGGTTCACCGACACGCCGGTCCAACAGAAACTCCGCGCACTCAAGCGCCAGGTGGACGAGCTCGATGCGACCCACGCCGGCGCGCCGCCGCGCGCCATGGCGCTGCTCGACAACGCGACTCCGACGGAGCCGGTCGTGTTCAAGCGCGGCAATCCCGGCAATCCCGGCGACAAGGTTCCGCGCCAGTTCCTGGAGATTCTCTCCGGTGCGGATCGCAAACCGTTCGCCAAAGGCAGCGGCCGTCTCGAGATGGCCCGGTCCATCGCCAGTAAGGACAACCCTCTGACGGCGCGCGTGTTCGTGAACCGGGTCTGGGCGTATCACTTCGCCGCGCCGCTCGTCCGCACCCCGAGCGACTTCGGCGTTCGCACCGAAGCTCCCACGCATCCTGAGCTGCTCGACTTCCTCGCCGCGCGTTTCATGGCCGGCGGCTGGTCGATGAAGGCGTTGCACCGGATGATCCTGCTCTCCGCCGCCTACCAGCAATCGAGCGAGAACAACGCCAAGGCGGCATCGATTGATCCAGCGAACGAACTGCTCTGGCGCATGAACCGTCGCCGGCTCGACTTTGAGGCCATGCGCGACACGCTGCTCGCGGTTTCCGGCAAGCTCGACCTCTCTGCCGGCGGCCGCGCGGTGGACATCACAGCGGAGCCGTTCGCGGCGCGGCGGACGGTGTACGGGTTCGTCGAGCGCCAGAACCTTCCGGGGTTGTTCCGCACGTTTGACTTCGCCAGCCCGGACGCCACCAGTCCGCAGCGCTTCAGCACCACGGTGCCGCAACAGGCGCTCTTCCTGATGAACAGCCCGTTCGTCGTCGACCAGGCCCGCGCGCTGCTCACCCGCCCCGAGGTAAAGGCCGCTGGTACGGACGATCAAAAGCTGCGCGCGCTGCATCAGATCGCCTTTCAACGCGCTCCGCTCCCGGAGGAACTCAAACTCGCCGCCGGATTCATCGCCGGACAGACCGAGGCCTCCGTGGAACCCGAGCCGCCCGCGTGGTCTTACGGCTACGGACGTTACGATCAAGCCGCGCGACGGGTGGAAGGTTTCACCGCGTTGCCGCACTGGACGGGCTACGCCTGGCAGGGAGGAAAGGATTTGCCGGACGCAAAGCTGGGCTGGGTGCTCTTGAGCGCCGAGGGCGGACATGTGGGCAACGACACGAACCACGCGGCCATCCGCCGGTGGCGAGCCTCACGCGATGGCGTGGTGAGCATCGCGGGCACGCTGGATCATCCGAGCGACAAGGGCGATGGAGTGCGGGCGCGCATCGTTTCAAGCCGCACCGGGCTGCTCGGCGAATGGACCGCGCGCCACGGCAAGACGTCCGTCACGCTGCCGCGCGTGGAAGTCCGCCGCGGCGACGTGCTCGACTTCGTGGCGGATTGCCGCGAGAGCGTCGCGTTCGATTCGTTCCACTGGGCGCCCGATCTCGCGCTGGCCCCGGCGAACCGCAAGTCCGGTGACGATGTTCCCACGCAATGGAACGCCCGGTCGGACTTCAGCGGCCCGCAACGCGCGCCGGAGAAACGCAGGTTGTCGCCGTGGGAGAAGTACGCGCAGGTGCTGCTACTCGCGAACGAAGTGATGTTCGTGGATTAACGCAGGCAAGGCCGACGCTCCCGGAACGAGGCCGAAAATGCAGTTGACGCCGCTTGGCTAATCATCTATCTACCCATCCGTATTCGTTGATAAGTGATCAACGGCTCATCGAGAGTGGTTGAGGGACTGGCCCTGTGAAACCACGGCAACCGGTCGCAGCGCGCTGCGACGACCAGGTGCCAAATCCAGCCCGGACCGGGGTCGGTTCGGGAAAAGATGGGAAGAGAGCGAACGATTGTCTGACCTCTTCTCGTCCGGTGGGAAGGGGTTTTTTGTTGCCCGCAAAGGGCGGCAGGCCCAGAACAAACTGAGAAATGGACAAACGTATGTCGAGCAACACTGGTTTCATGAAGGCCCTCAAGTGCCGCGAGTGCGGCCGGGAATATCCTCTCGCCGCCACGCACGTGTGCGAGTTCGATTTCGGCCCGCTGGAGGTCGCCTACGATTACGCGCTCATCAAGAAGTCCCTGACGCGCGCCGCCATCGAATCCCGCCCGCGCACGATGTGGCGTTACCGCGAGCTTCTCCCGGTGGCTGACCACCCGACGGTGGGCACGCAGGTCGGGTTCACGCCGCTCATCAAGGCGGACCGTCTGGCCAAGGAGCTCGGCATTCGCGAGCTTTGGATCAAGAACGATGCGGTGAATTATCCGACGTTGTCGTTCAAGGATCGCGTCGTCAGCGTGGCCTTGAGCCGCGCGCGGGAGCTGGGTTTCACGACGGTGGCGTGCGCTTCGACGGGCAACCTCGCGAACTCGGTCGCGGCGAACGCGGCTTCGGTCGGGCTCAAGTCATACGTGTTCATCCCGGCCGATCTGGAGCAGGGGAAGATTCTCAACTCGCTCATCTACGGCGCGAACGTAATCGGCATCAAAGGTCACTACGACGAAGTGAATCGCCTGTGTGCGGAGATTGCGGGCAAATACGGCTGGGCGTTCGTGAACGTGAACATGCGTCCCTATTACGCGGAAGGTTCCAAGAGCATGGGCTTCGAGATCGCCGAGCAGCTTGGCTGGCGCGTGCCGCAACACACTGTCATCCCAATGGCGTCCGGATCGTTGCTCACGAAGATCCACAAAAGCTACCAGGAATTCGCCAAGCTCGGGCTCGTGTCCGAAACACAATGGGCTGTCCACGGAGCGCAGGCGACGGGTTGCAATCCGATCTCGAATGCGCAGAAGGCGGGGCTGGATTTCTTCAAGCCGGTAAAGCCGAACACGATCGCGAAGTCGCTCGCCATCGGCACGCCGGCGGATGGTTTTTATGCGCTGAAGGTGATGAAGGAATCGCAAGGCGCGTCCGAGGACGTGACAGATCAGGAGATTCGCGACGGCATCAAGCTGCTCGCCGAGCACGAAGGCATCTTCGCCGAGACGGCCGGCGGCGTGACCGTGGGCGTGGCCAAGAAACTCATCGCCAGCGGGAAGATTCCGGCGAAAGATTCCGCCGTCCTCTGCATCACCGGCAACGGCCTTAAGACGCTTGACGCTGTGACCGGTCATTGCGGCCAGCCGCGCGAGATCAAGCCGAGCTTGCGCGAGTTTGAAGCGCTGCTCGCGGCGGAGAAACAAACGCTCGTCAACGCGTGATTGCTCCGGCGATTTAACCTGAACCAAAGAACACAAACTTTATGGCAGCCAATGTTCGTATTCCCACTCCGCTCCGCAAACTGACCAACGACGAGGAACTCGTCGAGGTGAAGCCCGGCACCATCGCCGACGCGATCAACGAACTTCAGACCCGCTTCCCTGGCATCAAGGAACGCCTGATCGATGAGAGCGGTGCGGTGCGTCGTTTCGTGAACGTGTATGTGAACGAGGAGGACATCCGCTTCCTCCAGAACCAGGACACGCCGCTCAAAGACGGCGACGAGATCAGCATCATCCCGGCGATTGCCGGGGGTTAGTCCTTAGCCAGTTAACCATCCCATCACGGACGACACCATGGCCACTCCAGCAAAGAAGCGCACCGCCGCCGCAGCCAGCAAGGCTGCCTCCGCCAATCGCAAGGAAAAGAAACGCCTGTGGCTGATGTACCCGCCGCAGAAGATCACGCGGCCGATTCTGTGGGAACTCGGACGGAAGTTTGAGCTCATCACGAATATCCGGCAGGCCAGCGTGACGGATCAGATCGGCATCCTGTGCGTGGAACTCGACGGCAAGTCCGGCGAGATCGCCCGCGCCATTTCGTGGTTGGTAAAGAGCGGTGTGAACGTGGAGCCGGTGGAGATCAGTGTGCTGGAAAGCTGACGCCGCCGGTCGCTAGGCCTCCCCGTCACCAGCAGCCTGCGCGCTCCGCACCTTCGCCCGCGCGCCGAACAACGACGTGCCGACGCGCACGATGGTCGCTCCCTCTTCGATGGCGACTTCGTAATCCCCGCTCATCCCCATGCTCAGATGCGGCAGCGGCGCGCCCAGTCGCGACTCGCATTCCACCTTCAGCTCGCGCAGTTGACGGAACAGTGGGCGGACCTTCTCCGGATCAGGTGTCCACGGCGCGATCGTCATCAGCCCGTGGATCTCGATCTTGGGTAACGCGTTGATGGCTTCCAGCTCGGCGAGCAACGCGTCCGGGCGGAAGCCAAACTTGGTCGATTCCCCGGCGAGATTCACTTCGAGCAGTATGGGCATCGTCTTCGCCTGTTTGTCCGCCTGCTTGTTGATCTCCGCGGCCAGTGCGGTCGAGTCCACGCTCTGGATCATCTCGAAGAGATGCACGGCGTCGCGGCATTTGTTCGATTGCAGGTGGCCGATCATCTGCCAGCGCAGGCGCCCCGGGCACAGGGGAATCTTCGCGCGCGCCTCCTGCACCTTGCTTTCACCGAAGACCGTCAGCCCGCAGTCGGCCGCTTCACGGAGGACTTCCGGCGGCATCCCCTTGCTCACGGCGAGAAGCTGCACTGTGCCAGGATCGCGCCCGACACGCGCGCAGGTGGCATGGATGCGTTGCTGAATGCGTTCGAGGTTGGCGGCGATGCTCACGATGGAAGGATTGAGCCTGAGAAGACCGCGCACGACAAGCGCAGCGAAAACGACGTGTCAGAGTGTGATCAAAAGTGGCGGGCAAACTTTCATTCGCACCCGTTACTGCGCTGCGCGCTCCAGCCCCGAGATCGCCGGACTTCGCAACGTGGCAGCGACAATTGTCCATCTGCTTTCAATCTGTCCGATCTCATTCCCGCAGTTGGAATTCGTCCGGGTGTGGGATAGGCTTCCGCCAGTTCAGCCATGTCCGAAACGCCGTCCAACCCGTCCGGAGCCGAGAGCCGCGCCGCCGCTGCTGCTGCGGGGTTCCAGACCACGCACTGGAGCGTCGTGTTGCTGGCCGGGCGCGATGCAAGCGCGCAATCCGCCGAGGCGCTGGAGAAACTCTGCCGCGCCTACTGGTATCCGCTCTACGCCTTCGCGCGCCGGCAAGGCTGCGCTCCCGAGGAAGCCCAGGACGCGACGCAGGAATTCTTCACCCGCCTGCTCGCGCGCAACCAGCTCCAGATGGCCGACCCGACCCGCGGCCGCTTCCGCTCCTTCCTCTTGGCGAGCATGAAGAACCAGCTCGCCAACGAGCGCCGCGCCGCCTCGCGCCAGAAACGCGGTGGCGATGTGGTCACCTTTTCCCTTGATGAAGCGCAGGCCGAGCAACGTTACCTGCTCGAACCCACCGACAACACGACGCCAGAAACCATCTTCGAGCGGCGCTGGGCGGAGACGATTCTCGCCCGCGTGCTGGACCGGCTCGAAGCGGAATACACCGGCCACACGATGCGCTTTGAGCAGCTCAAGGTCTTCCTCGTGGACGCGCGCGGCTCGGCGGCCTTCGCAGAGGTGGCGGCACAAATGGGCGTCACCGAGTCCGCGCTCAAGTCCGTCGTCCACCGCATGCGCCGGCGTTATGCGGACCTGTTCCGGGACGAGGTGGCCCAGACCATCGCCAGCCCGGCGGATCTCGATGACGAGATCCGGCACCTGCTCGGCATGTTGTCCGCATGAGGACTGCGACTGGTTCGAAGTCCGCGCGCATCGAACGGCTGGAAACAGTTTAGAATTCAGTGTCATTCCGTGAACGTTGAATCCGCCAATGCCGGCCCCAAGAGCACCGGCAACTGTCCGCGCTGTCGCCGGCCCATCGCGACGGGCGCGCCCAAGGGCCTTTGCCCGGCATGCCTCGTCGCGTCGCTTCTGGACGTCTTCGATGGTGACCAGCCGCCGCCGGACGAAGCGCCAATGCCGGCGCACACAAGTGAACGCATCGGAGACTACGAACTCCTAGGCCAACTCGGGCGCGGCGGCATGGGCGTCGTCTTCCGCGCGCGCGATTTGCGCCTGCAACGCGTCGTCGCGCTCAAGCTCATCCTCACCGGCAAGCTCGCGTCCGACCTCGAAGTGAAACGCTTCCGCGCCGAGGCCGAAGCCGCCGCGCAATTGGAACACCCAAACATCGTCCCCATATTCGAAGTCGGCGATGCGGAAGGCCGCCACTACTTCGCGATGAAACTGGTCGAAGGCGGCTCGCTGCTGGACAAGGCCTTTGGTAATCCGGCGACGGGCGGCTGGACCCTGGCAACGATCGCCAGGGCCGTTGCCAAGACCGCACGCGCGGTGCACTACGCCCATCAACGCGGCATCCTTCATCGCGATCTCAAGCCGGGGAACATCCTGCTGGATGCCGCTGGCGAACCGCTAGTCACGGACTTCGGCCTCGCGCGCCGGCTGGAAGAAGACAGCAGCCTCACCCTCAGCGGCACCATCGTCGGCTCGCCAAGCTTCATGGCCCCCGAACAGGCGCGCGGCCAGGCGGCGGAGGTCACCACAGCGGCGGACATCTACAGCCTCGGCGCGATTCTCTACTACCTGCTCGCCAGCCGGCCGCCGTTGGTCGGCGAGACCGCGCTGGAAACCATGCGCCTCGCGCTCGATCAAGAGCCCGCCCGGCCCGGCCGCTGGCTGGCAGAACGTCCCGGCGCCGCCGCGCTCTTCGGCGAATCCCGATCCGCGTTTCGCGATCTCGAAATCATCTGCCTCAAGTGCCTCGAAAAATCTCCAGCGCGCCGTTACTCCAGCGCGGCGGAACTGGCGGATGATCTCGATCGCTGGAAGGGCGGCGAACCCATCCTCGCCCGGCCCGGCGGCTGGATGGAACGCGCCGCCAAATGGACCCGCCGCCGACCCGCTACTGCTGCGCTCGTCGGAGTCAGCGTCGTGGCGCTGGCCGGGTTTCTCGCGATGCTCGTCGTGAACGAGGAACGTCTGCGCCACGAGCGCGACGCCGCGCGCCGGCAGGAACAGGCCGCCGAAGCCAGCGCCAGGGCGGCGCGTGCCAGCGAAGCAACGATGCGGCTGAACTTGTACGCCTCCGACATGTTCCTCGCCGCGCGCGCGCTCGAACAAGGAAACCTCGCACTCGCGCGCCGGACCTTGTCCGCGCACATCCCGAAGGCCGGCGCCGAAGATCTCCGCGGCTTCGAGTGGAGGCATTACTGGCACCTCGCCCAGGGCCAGCAGGAGCGAGTGCTCCGTGGGTTTCCAGGCGGGCTGAACTCCGTGACCTATTCGCCCGACGGACAATGGCTGGCCGCAGGCGGCGGCAACTTCGCGTATCTTTGGGAGACCACGAACTTCAACCTCGTCGCCACCTTCCGTCACAACCCCAAGTCGATTCTCAACTCCGTCGCCTTCTCGCCAGACGGCTCGTCCCTCTCCACCGGCGATCAAATGGGACAGGTTCGGGTGTGGGTCCGCGGCCTCGATCGTCCAGTGGGCGAGATCACGCGTGGGAGCAATTTGGTGTATCTCGCCACACCCGCCAGCGGAGCGGGCACCGTGGCCATCGGCGAGCGCAACGGGCGGGAAGGCGGCGCGCAAGGGTCGGTCTCCGTTTATTCTTTCCTCGATTTCCTCCAGCGCAACGAAGGCGGCAATGTGCTCGCCGGGTCCGGCGGACTCGCCGCGTATTCGCGCGACGGGCAGTGGCTCGTCACCGGCGGCGGGAATGACCGCGTGATGTTGCGCAACATGCGCACCGGCGAGGCGCGCGACTTGCGCGGCTACACGGAGCTGCTCATGGCGTTGACCATCGCGCCGGACGGGCAGCGCGTCGCCACCAGCCCGAGCAACGGCTACGGCCTCAATCTCTACGATACGCGACCGGGCGGAGGCATTGTCGCCGTCAGCACCTTGTGGCGTTGCCGCACGCTGGCCTACTCGCCTGATGGCGAACAGATCGGCGCCGCCTGTTACGACCACACTGTGCGGCTGTTGAACTCGCGCTCGGGAAACATCACGCGCCGTTTCGATGGCCACGGAGATCTGGTGCATTCCGTCGCCTTCGCGCCGGATGGCCGCACGCTCGCCAGCGCCAGCCGCGACGGCACCGTCCGCCTGTGGGATCTGACCGCGAACGATCGCGACGAACTCAAAGGTGTCTTCCCCCCGTATGCGCTCTCCACGGACAACCGCACATTGATCTGCGCCAGCCTGGACGACTGGTCGAGCAGCCTCGTCCGCCGCGACCTGAATGCGCCCGATGCGAAAGCGGAGATGCTCTACAAGTTCCGGCCGGATCGTTTCCCATACGTTTCCCGCAACCACAACAGCCTCGTCCGCTGGCGATTTCTCGGCGGCGGCACCGACGCGCAGTGGAAGGCGATGGAGAACTTCGTCCGCAAGGCGACCAACCGGCTCAACCATCCCTGGAGCACCGGACGGTCGCCGGACGCGGAAGACTACGCGAGCATTCGTGTGCGCGGCACCTCAGCCACCTCGCCGGACGGCCGCGTTCTCGCCATCAGCGACAAGGAAAAAGTCCGCCTCTGGGACAATTACAGCTCGATTCGCCTGCCGGAACTGCGGCCCACACCTCGCGTGACGGAACACATCGGGTTCTCGCCAACGGGAGACATGATCGCCTGCGCCAGCGGCGTCAGCAACGTCGTGGCCGTCTATGACACCGCCTCCGGGTCGAACTTCTTCCGCCTTCCGCAGCGGGCCACCGGTTTTCACGATCTCGTTTTCTCGCCGGACGGAAGAATCATCGCGCTCCTCGGTGACGACACCACCATTGAATTGCGCGACTCCTGCACCGGAGAACTTCGTGCCACGCTGGCCGGCCACGACACCGCCGTCGTGTCAGGCGCATTCTCGCCCGACGGCCGCACGCTCGCCACTTCGGCGAGCTCCCAGACGAAACTCTGGCACCTGCCGACCTTCCGTGAAGTCGGAACACTCGGCAGGGGTGGAGACACACTCACGTTCTCGGACGACGGCTCCATCCTGATGAAGACTTACTGGAACGGCACGGCCGTCTTGTTGCGCGGCGCGTGGCCCGCGCCGTAGTGGTTCGGATGGAATGATGTTCCCGGATCGCCGATGCGCGGGGCGGGACTTGGCGAATGCCCCCTCCGTGCGGGTCACTCGTCTGCTTCGACGCGGAAATAAATCTGCTGCTCGCCCGTGCGCGGCTGGACCCAGCGCAATTCGCCGCCCTCGGGAACGCGGCCGGTGCTGATCGTCGTCCACACCGCGTTCGTGCCGAGCGCCGGGCTCGACTGAAGCCGGAGGCTGCGGCCGACCGGCCCGTGACAGACAAGCGAGACGGTTTCGCCACCATCGACAATCGTCAGGCGCGGGCCGGCCGCGGGAGCAACAATGGTCAACGTCGCGGTGTCGCTGACTACGGAGCGATAGGCGTTGGTCACCACGACGCGATAGTTGCCGGCATTGGTGAAGTCCACGCTGGAGAACGTCAGCACGTCATTCGTCGCGCCGTCGAGCGGCAGCGAACCGAAGAACCATTGGTAGCTAAACGGCGGCAGCCCGGCCGCCTGCACGCTCAAGGACGCAACGGTGGCCTGCGTCACCGTGAGGCTCACGGGTTGGAACACGATGCGCAACGCGTCCGAGTTAAACGTCAGCGTCGCGACGCGGCTCGTCACCGCGCCGGCGAAGTTCGTGGCGATGACCTGATACGCGCCCTGCGTGCCGAGCACCACGTTGCTGATCGTCAGCACGGCGTTCGTCGCGCCGGAAATCTCCGAGCCGTCCTTGGACCAGAAGTAACGCAGCGCCGGCCCGTTCACCGTCACGGCGAAGCTCGCCGCCGAACCCGGTGCCACCGAGGCATCCGCCGGCTCACCGAGAAGCAGCGGCCGCGAATCCACCGTCAACGCCGCCACAACGCTCGTGGTGGAACCGAAACTGTTCGTGGCCACCGCGACGTAGTTCGCCGTGTCCGCGTCCTGCACGTTCGACAGAGCCAGCGTGGTCGATGTCGCGCCAGAAACGAGGACTCCGTTCTTCATCCAGAAATAGCCGATGGGCGCGGGGCCGGTGGCAATGGCCTGGAAGGTGTAGTTCGATCCGGCGCGCACGACGGTGCCGACCGGTTGCAGTACGAAGGTCGGCGGCACCTGCGTGAGCGTTGATTCAAACGCGCCGCTGTCGCCGATGATTCCCGCCGGGCGATCGATGCCGCGCTGATCCTTCGCCGGCAGCGCAGTCGTCGGCACGAGATCCAGCGCCGGGCTGCCGATGCCGAGCGCGATGGTGCGGGTCGGGCCACCGTTGGTCGTCAGGATGCCGATGCGCGGCTCGACGTTCGTCACGCTCGTCGTCACGGGTAGCGCGAGCGAATTGTCCGAGCTGAGGTTGTAGCCCAGATCTGCCACGTCGCCCGCGAGGTTCGCCGGGCTGTTCGTCGCCACGATGGACGCGCGGATCGAATACGCATTGCCGATGCTCCAGATGCCGCCGCCTGCGCGTGAGCCGGAGTTGGTGTTGCCGACGGTGCTGAGTTCATTCGTGTTGTAGGCGATGGTGACATGCACCAGCGTCGTGAGGTTGGAAACCAGCGCCAGCGCGCCGCCGCGGGCATCGCCGCGCAGGCCGGAATTCGTTGAGGCGTTGTCGCCCGCGCCGCCCTGCACGATGTTCAGCGCGAGCGTGGAGTTGGTCATCGCGAACGTGCCGCCAGCGGCATGGATGGCCCCGCCGCTGCCCGTTCCACCGGCGACGCCGTTGGTGCCGCCGTCGAGACTGCCGAGTCCGTCGCCGCCCTTGGCGATGTTGTTGTCGAACGTGCTGGCGATGACTATCGCGCTGCCGAAGGAAGACAGCGCGCCGCCGAAGGCATCCGCTCCGAGCAAACCATCACCGCCGAGAGCCCCGTTCCCGGTCAGCGTACTCTCCGACACGCGCAAGGTGCCGGCGTTGTAGATCGCGCCGCCGTGGCTCGTGCCGCCCCAGCCGAGCGGAGTGTCGTCGTCGTCTCCCTGAGATTGATTGGCGGTGAGCACGGTCTGCTCGATGGTCGTCACGACGTTGGAAGCGAGGTACACCGCACCACCCCCTGCGCCGCTGGCTCCGGGGCTGTTCGTGGGCGAGACGAACGTGAATGCGAGATTGTTGGTCAGCGTCGAGCCGACAATCAGGAGGCGACCCGCCGTGACGGCAATCGCGCCGCCGCGAGATTCGCCGGTGCGTGACGCGGAGCCGCTGCTGGCGAGCAAGCTCTCGCCGCCCTGAGCGTAGTTGTCATCGAAAGTCGTCGAGCGGAATTCACATTCGCCGCCTTCCGAATACACGGCACCGCCGAGCGCCGCGCCGCTATTCGTGACGCCCACTCCGGCGTTGATGTTCGCGAGCGTCGGGTATCCGAGGGCCGAATTGCCAAGAAGCCGGCACGCTTCCAACGTCACGCGGCCGCCGAGATTGCAGATGGCCGCGCCAAGGCCGCGACCGGCAGCGGAAGGGGAGTAGTTGGTGCTCGTCAAAGCGCCGGGGCTGCCGCCTTGGACGATAAAATTGGTCAACACGCAATTCGTCAGCGCGACCACGCCGCCGCGATTCCAAAGGCCCGCGCCGCAGCCGTCGCCGCCAGGTTGGGGAGCGGTGGTCGAAGTGCCGGCGGTGCCGTTGGTGCCATCGACGCGGCCGTTGGCGAAGGTGACGCCCGTCGCGGCGAAGCTGAGATTCGTCCGCACCTCGACCAACCGATGAACGCCCGCGCCGTCGATGGTGACCTGATGGCCGTTCGCGTCGAACGCCGTGTCGTAAACAGGCACGAGCGTGTTGGTGAGCGTGATGGTGCCGTTGGTCGCGAAGCGTAGGATGCCGCCTTCCTTCATCGCTTCAGCGAGACCGGCGAGGGTGACGCTGGCGACGTTTTGAGTGAGGAGGAACGGCGAGATGTTCACCTGCAAACCGCCGGTCTGCTGGCCGTCGTGGAACAGACCGCGAATGCCCTCGGCGCGCTTGAGCACGACGCCGCGCAGCGTGTTGGTGGTGCCGATCCAGGGATGCACGAAGCTGCCGCGCACTTCGCCGCTGCGGAGATCGAGCGTGAGGTTCAGCGCGGTGACGTTCGAGTCGAGAATCGTCAGCGCGTTGTTGGTCGAGAGCTTGATGACGTTGGTCACGCCGCGGACAAGGTTCGCGCCGGTCAACCGCGCCTGGCCGTTGACCCAGTTCAACAGGCGCGTCCCGCTGGCGGGTGCGACGAAGGGCGACGCGAGCAGCACGGGCTGGTTGGTGAAACCGGAGATGTAATTCGTGGTGCGCGCGTCGGGCTGGGTGACCCAGATCATCGGGCCGTCGAAGTTCTCCGATTGATTGGTGGTTGCCGCGAGCCAGCCGATGAAGACGCCCTGGCCGCGCGCAAGAACGTGATGCACCGGCCAGCGTCCCTGCCGCGTGTGGCGTGCGTTGATCTTGAAGGCGGTGCCGTTGCCGAGTGTGCCCGCGAGCTGCAACTGGCCGTTGGCCTTGAGCTTCGCGGTGCCGTAGCCGAAGCCGCCCGGGGTCAGTTCGGCCGGGGAGTTGGTCGGCACGCTGTTGGTCGTGTTGGCGAGCGCGAAGGTGAAATTGCCGGAGGCAGGGACGTTGGTGGACGAAAGGCGATCGGCGAGACGTTCGAGAATGATTTCCCCGGTGGTGTTGCCGAAGACGCTGCCGCTGATCACTCCAGCCGTGTTGGTGGTGTCGAGCTTGAGGGAGACGGAGCGGTTGATGCCGCCGATGCTGCCCTGGAGCGTCACGGAGAAGTTCGTGTCGAGCCGGGCCGAGAAGCTGTAGGAGCCATTGCGGTGGCGGATGCGTCCGCTGATGCCGCCGCGCGAGTTGAGCGAGAGCGTCGTGTGGCCGCTGTTCTCCAGCGGGGCATTGGTGTAGCCGTAGGCGTTGGTCAATCCGCTGGGACGAATCAGCCCTTCATATCGCCCGGCCAGGCGGATGAACGGATGTGTCACGAACCTCGCGGTGAGCGCGAAATTCGTCGCGTTCGTTGGCACGAGGAAGGTGAGGCTGGACGAGGCCGATGCGACGGAGCCGGTCCAGCCGTCGAAGATCTTGCCCTTCTTCGCCGCAGCGACTGCGGTGTAGTAGCGGCCGAGTTCGACGCGCTGGCCATTGGTGACGCCGGTGACTTTGCCCTCGCCGATCACTTGCAGGATGAGCGGGGTGTTCGTCGCGTAGTAGAACGTGATCGTCGGCGAGTTCGTGGAGCGACGGCCCTCAAAGTCCACCGCCTGCACGGTGATCGTGTTCAGCCCGACATTCGGCACGAGCGGGACGGACCAGTTTGTGGTGCCGTTGGCGATGCGTTCCGCGCCCCCGTTGAAGCGATACACCACGCGCGCGATCTCACCGTCGTCCGCCGCCGTGCCGACGATGGTCACGAGTTGGTTCGTGAAGCGCGCGTCGTTCGCCGGGCTCGTCAGCTCGATGGTGGGCGCGTTCGTGCCCGCGCTGTAGGTGTCGTTGAGAATCGTGAACCGCGTGTAGTAAAGCTGGTCGTATGTCGGCGTGCGCGGCGGACGGTTGGACACGGCCACAGGCAGATCGCTGAACACGGAATAGGCGGAGCTGATCAGGCTGCCGAGGTTGGCGATGGTGGAGTTCGTGGACAGCGAGTTGAAGTGCGCGAGGACGTTCGTGCCGTCGGTCGCGTTGGTCGTCTCCAGCACGCGTCCGAAGACGGTGAAGCCGCCGTTCTGGTTGTCGAGGTTGGTGGAGTTGTTCGCGAGGTTGAAGAACCACTGGCTCGTTGCGGAATCCGGATCGCCGCCCAGCTTGGCCATCGCGATGGTGCCGAAGAGATTCGTCAGCCGTGTGCCGACACCGAACTCGTTCGTGAGATTGCCGAAGGTGGAGATCGAGTTGTAGGCGGAGAACAGGTTTGTCGCCAGCGGATCGTTCACGGTGAATCCGCCGCCCTGCGCCGCGAAACCCGGCACGTTGCGATGGATGAAGCTGTTCGAGTACGCGCCGCTGCGGATGTAGAGCAGAAAGTTGCGGACGGTCTGGGGCTTCTCGGCATCGAAGAGTTCGACGTCCACGGTACCGAGGGCGTTGGTGCCGCGCAGGACTTCGACGCGGACGATGGTGTTGGACTGTGCGCCGACGTCTGGAACGAGCGCGACGAGCATCCCGATCGCGCCGAGGAGCAGCACGGATAGCGCGGCCATCCGGCGTTCCACGATTGATTCAGTCACCGATGAGGTCATGAACATCCGAAGCATTGGTCTTGCCTGTCTAACAGCCCGCAGAAGTCATCTCAAGGGAAGACTCGAACGATCCGTGTGGCCGGCGGAAGAACTGTGTTCATCCAGGCGTGGAAAGGCCCGTGACGAAAAGAAAACGCCCACAGGACTGGCCTGCGGGCGTCGGAGAAAATCTTCCGCTTGGAGACTAGGCACCGGTGTTGCCAATGGCTTCGACCGGGCAGCCTTCCATCGCTTCCTTGCACTGCTTTTCCTCGTCCTCGGTCTCTGGCTGTTTGTAAACGTGGGAATAGCCGCCGTCGTCATTGCGGGTGAAGCAGGTCGGGGCGGTCTCGCGGCAGAGGTCGCAGTCGATGCACTGGTTGTCGACGAAGAACTTGCCTTTGACGTTTTCGGGGTAACTGTTTGCGATGTCAGCCATAATTAGAAAGTGTTCAGTGCCGCTGATCTTGCTTCCGGGAGGTCAAAGATCAAGTTCATTTCCGGTACCCGACGGGCGTAAGGCGGCACGGGTGTTTCATTCGATCCTCGCTACAAACTGCCCCGGCAGCTCACGATGCGCTTGCCGCTCAGATGCCCGCGCACGCTGGCGGTCTGCTCCGCTTGTTCCTCGCGGCAGCAGACTCGCCCACCGGCAAGATTGACGGCGGACGCGATCACCGGCCTCATTCAATGAATCTCATTCCGCGTGCGTCAGAAATGAACGTGTTCACTCGTCGGGCTCAACTCATCGCAGGTTCCGCCGTCGCCACAGCAGCGCTCGTGACTCGCGCTGGCGTCGGGTTGGCGTTGATCTGCGGAATGATCTTCTCCGCTGCGGCAGCCACGAATTCCACGTCTTCCCCGGGTGCAGCGGCGCGCTGGTGGTCGCTGGTGCCGCTTGTTCGTCCGGCGATGCCGTCGGGCGCGACGCATCCCATTGACGCGTTCATTCGCGCGAAGCTTTCAGAGAACCAGCTTCGTCCCACATCCGAGGCCGATCGGCGAACGTTGATTCGCCGGCTGGCGTTTGATCTAACGGGGTTGCCGCCGACCCCGGCGGAGGTCGAGGCGTTCCTTGCGGACAAAAGTCCCGCTGCCTACGAGGCGTTGGTGGATCGATTCCTCGCTTCGCCAGCGCATGGCGAACGCTGGGCGCGGCACTGGCTCGACGTGGTGCATTACGGGGAGACGCACGGCTACGACAAGGACAAGCCCCGCCTGAATGCCTGGCCGTATCGTGACTACGTCATCCGCAGCTTCAACCAGGACAAGCCCTACTCGAGGTTCGTGCAGGAACAAATCGCGGGCGACGTGCTCTTTCCGGGAACTGCCGACGGCTTCGAGGCGCTGGGCTTCATCGCGGCGGGGCCGTGGGATTTCATCGGGCACGCCGAAGTTTCGGAGTCGAAGATTGACGGGAAGATAGCCCGGCACCTGGACCGCGACGACATGGTGGCGAACACGATGCAGACCTTCGTGAGCCTTACCGTCCAGTGCGCGCAGTGTCACAATCACAAGTTCGATCCCATCTCGCAGGAAGAGTACTACAACCTTCAGTCCGTCTTCGCCGCCGTGGATCGCGCGGATCAAAAATACGATCGTGACCCCGCCGTCGCGGCGAAGCGCCGGGAGCTGGGCGAACGCCGGGCCGTGTTGGAGTCCGAGCGAAAGGACATCGACACGCGCATCCGTGCCCGCGCCGGCCAATCGCTGACCAACCTCGAAGAGCGCATTTCCGTGCTCGCCAAGCCGGCGGGAAAGAGCGACGCCTTCGGTTACCACAGCAACATCGAGAAGAAGGCGGACGTGGCGAAGTGGGTGCAGATCGATCTCGGCCGGCGCGTCGCGCTCGGCGGTGTGCGGCTGCATCCGTGCAAGGACGACTTCAACGGCATCGGTGAAGGGTTTGGGTTCCCCGTGCGGTTCAAGATAGAGGTGTCGGACGATCCGGAGTTTGCCACCGGCGTCGAAGTGGTGGCGGATCGCACCGGGGTCGATGTGCCGAATCCGAAACTAACCGCGATGAGTTTCGACGCGGCGGGCCGCAGCGGACGGCATCTCCGTGTCACCGCCACGCGGCTTGCGCCCCGGCAGGATGACTTCATCTTCGCGATCGCGGAACTCGCCGCGTTGAGTGCCGCCGGCGACAACGTCGCGCGCGGTGCCGTCGTTACAGCGCTCGATTCCATCGAAGCTCCGGCGCGCTGGCAGCGGAAGAATTTGACGGACGGATGGTATCCCGGGGCGCTGACCGGCGATGCGACAGTGCTCGCGGACCTTCGTCGCCAACGTGACGACACTCTCGCCAAAGCGACGTATGCGGGCGAGACGGATCGAATCACCGCATTGGAGGGCGAGTTGAGCGCGACGCGTTCTGCGGCCAGCAATCTGCCGCCGCAAAGCGCCGCCTACATCGCCGCCGTGCATCATGGGAGCGGGACGTTTATCGGAACTGGCGCGAAGAGAGGGAAGCCCCGGACGATTCACTTTCTCAATCGCGGCGACGTGCTGAAGCCCGGGCGCGAATCGCGGCCAGGTGCCTTGGGTTGTGTGCCGGGCGTCGCGGCGGAGTTTGAGCTTCCGGCGGCTCACAGCGAAGGCGAACGCCGCGCGGCGCTCGCGCGCTGGCTGACGGACACGAACAATCCGCTGCCCTGGCGCAGCCTCGTCAATCGCGTGTGGCAGCATCATTTCGGGCGCGGCCTCGTGGACACGCCGAACGACTTCGGGCGAATGGGCGGCGCGCCGTCGCATCCCGCACTACTCGACTGGCTGGCGGTGGAGTTCCGCGATGGCGGGCAGTCATTGAAGAGGCTTCACCGGCTCATTGTGACCAGCGCCACGTATCGCCAGCGTTCGACGCTCGACGGCAGGGGCAACGACACGGTCACAGCTCGCGCGGTGTCCATCGACGCCGACAACCGGCTGCTCTGGCGGCAGAACCGGCGCAAGCTCGAAGCCGAGTCGCTGCGCGACGCGGTGTTGTTCGTCGCCGGGAAGTTGAATCATGCGATGGGCGGACCGAGCTACCAGGACTTCGTGATCGACAAGCCCGAGCACTCGCCGCACTACGAGTATCATCTGCACGATCCGGACGATCCGCGTTCGCACCGGCGCTCGATCTACCGCCTGATCGTCCGCTCGCAGCCGCAGCCGTTCATGAACGCGCTCGACTGCGCGGATCCTTCGATGCAAGTGGGCCGGCGGAACGAAAGCGTCTCGCCGCTTCAGGCGCTGGCGGTGTTGAACAATGCGGTGATGCTCACGATGTCGCGGCACTTCGCCACGAAGCTCGAAGCCGCACCTGGCAGTCTCGCGGAACGCATCCGTCGCGCGCACACTGAGGCGTTGGGCCGCCCGCCGACGCGCGAAGAGGCTCGGGCCTTGGAGCGCCATGCCCGCGAGCACGGCCTGGCAAATGCGTGCCGGCTGATCTTCAACCTGAACGAGTTCGCATTTGTGGATTGAGCATGAACCATCCTTCGCCATTTCACCGGCCGGCGGCGACGCGCGCTGGCCTGTCCAGCCGGCGGGAATTCCTCTGGCGCTCGGGCGGCGGTTTGGGCGGCATCGCGCTGGCGAGCTTGCTGGGGGGCGAGAAGCTGCTCGCGGCGGCCGGAACACCGTCGATGCCTGGCCGGCCGCACTTCGCGCCGAGGGCGAAGCGGGTCATTCAACTGTTCATGGGCGGCGCGGCGAGCCACATCGACCTGTTTGATTTCAAGCCCGAACTGGTGAAGCGCGACGGGCAGAAGAGCGATTTCGGCGAGCACGTGGAGGCGTTCCAGGACGGGCTCGGGCCGTGGATGAAACCGGTCTGGCCGTTCGCGCGTTACGGGCGGACGGGAAAGATGTTGAGCGACGTGGTGGCGGATCTCGCGCCGGTGGTGGACGAGATGGCGTTCGTCCACAACATGGTCGGCAAGACGGGTGTCCACAGCCAGGCTACCTACTTGCAGGCGACGGGTTTTCAGCTCCCCGGCTTTCCCGGCATGGGCTCGTGGGTGAGCTACGGGCTCGGGAGCTTGAACGACAATCTGCCGACCTTCGTCGTGCTCCCGGACCATCGCGGGTTCGCCTCGAACGGACCAAAGAACTGGGACGCGGCCTTCCTGCCGGGGCAGCACGCGGGCACAATGATCTTCCCGGAGCGCGAGAATCCCATCGCCGATTTGTTTCCCGGTCGTGCGGGCGGATTCGTCTCCGGAACAAGCGAAGTGGCGGCGCATGCGACGCTGGCGCAACTCAATCGCCGCCATGCCGCAACGCGCGAGGGCGACGCGCGCTTGGATGCGCGCATCCGCAGCTACGAACTCGCTGCGCGGATGCAACTGGCCGCGCCCGAGGCGCTCGATCTGTCGAAGGAACCGGACTACATCCTCGACCTCTACGGTGTGCGACGGAATCCGCCGACGTGGCCGAAGGAGATCAACGCGGAGGAGGAACAGGATTGTTTCGGACGCAAATGTCTGGCGGCCCGGAGGCTGATCGAGCGCGGCGTGCGCTTCGTGCAAATCTGGAGCGGCAACGACAACGGGTTTCCGCGGCGCAACTGGGATTCGCACGAGGATGTGCGGCGGGATCACGGCCCGCTGTCGATGGGCTTCGCGCGCGGTGCGGCGGCGTTGATCCAGGACTTGCGCCAGCGCGGGCTGCTCGACGACACCGTGGTGCTGTGGACGACGGAGTTCGGCCGGATGCCGAGCTCGCAGGGCGGGAAAGGGCGCGATCACAATCCGTACTGTTTCACGAACTGGCTGTGCGGCGGCGGCATCCGCCCCGGCGTGATCTGCGGCGAGAGCGACGAGTGGGGTTACAAGCCGCGCGACCGCCAGCATCCGACGACGGTCTATGATATCCACGCGACGGTGCTGCACCTGCTCGGCCTGGATCACGAACGACTGACCTTCCGGCACAACGGCGTCGATCGTCGACTGACGGATGTGCATGGCGAAGTCGTGCGCGGGCTGCTGGCGTGACCGGCGATCGCGTTCGGTGCACCGGGCGCCGGGGACAACAAGTGCGTGACCTCCCGACGGGTGCTTTGTAGCTTCGCGTCATGTCATCACCAACGTTGTCGCCGCTGATTGCCTGATGTCCGCCGCCACGCCTTACCTCGAGGTTCGTTCCCTCTCCAAGCGCTTCACCGGCGTGCGCGCCCTGCATCAGGTGAACCTGACGCTCGGGCGCGGTGAGGTGCTCGCGGTCATCGGCGAGAACGGCGCGGGCAAGAGCACCCT
>SXGS01359307.1_pt1 | contig 31287 bp, 22 predicted proteins | sample 3174681 | NCBI WGS metagenome assembly SXGS01 (sample SAMN11356861, study PRJNA531348) | freshwater metagenome | isolation source: freshwater sample F1-80 | place: China: Fuxian Lake, Yuxi | collected 2017-12-25 | reverse complement strand
CACGAAGCCCGCCTTCATGAGCGGGATGAGGCAGCTCTTGCCGAGGCCCGCCGGCGTGAGCGCGCCGGTGAGGCTCATGCCGACGAAGCCGTCCTCCGGGAGCATCTTCTCGGCGAGCAGCTTGGCGGCCTCGCGCAGGCGGCCGCCGTTGTAGGCCATGAAGGCCCCGTCAATCAGGTCGGCGGCGGAGGTGTTTTTGCCGATGCCCAGCGGGTTGAGGCGCGGGTAGGCGGCGAATTTTTTGGAAGGGGCGGATTTCGACATTGAGACGCGGGAAGTGTCCGCGAATGCGCGGTCTTGGCAATGCCGATTTCCTCGCACCGTTCTCTGCGAACGGTGCGCCCCATGCATAATCTACTTTTTCTTTGGAGCGGGCGTCGGGGTCGGTGCCACCGGCGGCAGCTTGTCCGTGCGGAAGGGCGAAGCGGGAAGTCCCTCCTTGTTGGAGAGGTTGGGCTCGGCCAACTGGTCCCAGCCAAAACGCACAAACTTGGGTTGCTCCACGCTAGCGGCGCGCACGACCACGGTCTGACCGTCCACCGTGGCCTCAGCAGCGGCAAACTTGCCATTGGCGCCGGCAACCTGAAAGTGGCTCAGAGGCTTGTCATCGCGGCTCACCAACCCGCCACCGACATGATCGAAGCTCACGCGGATGGAACCGCCATCCACCTTGGCCGACTTGAACAAGGGGCCGGAGTAAACCAGCCCGGTCTTGCCATAGGTGTTAGCCAGTGCCCACAGCGCCAGCCGCCGACCGACTTCCTGTTTGTTCGGCGGATGGATGTCGTTGATGGTGGTGATGTCGGTGGTGACGCACATGCCCGTGTGGGGAATCTGCAGCGAGGCCGTCTGCGCCTCCCAGATGCCAGGCAGTCTCTCCGGCGAGCCGCCGTAGCGGAAGGGAGCCAGCTGGACGAACAGGAAGGGCATCTCCGGCTGGTGCCACACGCTGCGCCATCCGCTGATGAGCGCGCGCATCTTCTCATAGTACAACATGCCCTCGCCGTTGTTGCTCTCGCCCTGATACCACAAGGCACCCTTCATCGCGTAGGGCACCAGCGGGTGAATCATGGCGTTGTACATCGCCAGCGGCGAGCCGTTCTGGGCGACATTGCCGCTGACGGCAGGGAACTGGCTGAGCTTGTCGGCAAAGTCCGCCTTGAGCGCGGGCACGGATTGGAAACCGACCGGCGGCGTCCACGGCTCGATACGCGTGCCGCCCCAGTTGGAACCGAGCAGGCCGATGGGCACGCCAATCTCCTTCTGGATGGTCCGCGCGAAGAAATAGCCCACGGCGGTGAAAGCGCCCACCGTCTGCGGCGTGGCCGCCTGCCAAGCACCGGCCTTCACATCGTCCTGCGGCTTCGTGGCGGTGACATGCGGCACCTTGATATGCCGAATGAGGGGATGGTTGCCCGCGGCGATTTCCTTCTCCTTGTCCTTTGAGGACGAAACAGTCCACTCCATGTTCGACTGTCCGCCACAGAGCCACACGTCGCCCACCACCACGTCGGTGAACGACACCTTGTTTTTGCCCGTCACGGTGAACGCGGCGCTCTCGCTGCTGGCCTTGAGGGGCGTGAGCGCCAGAGACCACTTGCCCTGCTTGGCCGTCGCACTCACTTTCTGGCCGGCAAATTCCACCGTCACTTCCTCGCCGTCATCCGCCCAGCCCCAGACGGGCACGCTCTGTCCGCGCTGCAGCACCATGTGAGAGCCGAACACCGCCGGCAGGCGCACGTCCGCACTTAGCGAAACGGCCGCCGCCATCAGGAAAAGACACGCCCTCAGAGCCCATGAATGTGTGGTCATGGGCGCATTGAGCCGCCGGGCTGCGCCGCCGTCAACTGAAATGACGACGCGGCCAAGATTGCCTTCCCCCGCCCGCGCAGGGCATGCTTGGACCCATGCAAGGGTGGGAGTACAAACTGCTAAAGCGCGTGGACGCCACCGAGGCGAAGTTGAACTCGCTGGGTGCGGAAGGCTGGGAGCTGCTTCCCCTGCTGCTGCCCGACGGCGCGGTGCCCAACAGCTTTGAGAAGCTGGAGGCGCAGCTGGTGTTGCGCCGGCCGCGGCGTTGAGGGGCGCCGCACGCGGTGGGCACCTCCTGCCAGCCTCCCTAGAGGTCGTGCAGGTTATACCGGTGGAGTTTGCGATGCAGCGTGCGGCGGCTCATGCCGATTTTTTCAGCCGCCGCCGACCGGTTTCCGGCGCACTCCTTCAAAGCGCGGACGATGAGCGCGCGCTCGGCATCCTCCACCGTCACGGTCTGTTTGCCCAGCCAGCCACGGGTGGACACCGCCGGTGCCCCGGACGAGCCGCCGCGCACGCCCGCAGGCAGATCGCGCAGGCCGATCGATGCCCCGCGACAGAGCACCACGGCGTGCTCCACGGCCGTGCGCAGCTCGCGGACGTTTCCGGGCCACGGATGGGCCATCAGAGCCTCAATGGCCGCGGGCTCGAAATCCGCCACGCGCTTCTGATTTTCCCGCGCGTACTCGCGCAGAAACGCTTCCGCCAGCAGCACGATGTCCGAGCCGCGTTCTCGCAACGGCGGCATGTGAATCTCCATCACGCGAAGACGGAAATAGAGATCCTCGCGGAACTTGCCCTCGGCCACGGCGGTTTCCAGGTTGCGGTTGGTGGCGGCGATGAGCCGCACGTCAGCGGTCTGGGTACGGCTGGAGCCCACGCGCTCAAACGTCCTCTCGCCCAAGAGACGCAGCAGCTTCACCTGAATGGCGGGATCGATCTCGCCGATTTCATCCAGAAAGAGCGTGCCGCCGTGAGCCTGTTCAAACCGGCCGATGCGCCTCTCGTGTGCGCCGGTGAAGGCACCCTTCTCATGGCCGAAGAGTTCGCTTTCCAGCAGCGTCGGCGAGAGGGCAGCACAGTGAACCGTAACGAGCGGCTGGCGCGCGCGGGTGCTTAAATTGTGAATCGCCTTGGCCACCAACTCTTTTCCCGTGCCGCTCTCGCCCATGATCAACACGCTGGCGCGCGAGGGTGCCACTTGTTGCACCATCTCCAACACCTCCTTGAGGGCGGCTGAATGGCCCAGAATGTTTTCGAGCCCAAAGCGCTCATCCAAGTTCCGGCGCAGTGCGTGATTCTCCTGCTCCAGCGTCGCGGCGCGCAGTGCGCGGCCGATGCGCAATTCCAGCTCGTCAATCTGCAGGTGGCCCTTGGCGATGTAATCGTCAGCACCGTTCTTCATGGCGTCCACCGCCACGGACTCCGAACCGTACGCCGTCATGAGAATGCACACCGGCGGCCGGGGCAGCGCCTTGGCGCGCGTCACCAGTTCCATTCCGTTGACACGCGGCATGCGCAGGTCGGTGATGAGCACGGCAAAGTGCTGCTCCTCCAACAGACGTTCCGCAGACGCGCCGTCTTCCGCCACGTACACGTCGTAGCGATCCTCGAGCGCCGCGCGTAGCCCCTCGCGTGTGGGCTTCTCGTCGTCCACAATCAGCATGGAAGGCTTCTCAGCCATTGGGCTTGGAGGGAGCCGAAGTGATGCGTCGTGGCTGCGGCCGGGCGAACGGGAAAAACAGGCGAAAGGTGGCGCCCTGTCCGGACTGGCTTTCCAGCTCGATGCGGCCGCCATGCTCGCGGACAATGCGCTCGACGATCATCAGGCCCAGCCCTGTGCCGCGCTTCTTGGTGGTGTAAAAAGGGTCGAAGATCCGATGGATGGTCTCGCGCGGAATGCCGCCGCCGGTGTCGGTCACCTCAAGCCACACGCCGGCCGCCTCGGAGCGCGTGCGCAGTGTGAGCACGCCGCCCGCCGTCATGGCCTGCAGCGCGTTCTTAGCCAGATTGACCAGCGCCTGTTTGGCCTGTGCGGCGTCCAACGGCACCTTGGGCAGCGGGGTTTCCAGCCCGGTCTCCACGCGCACTGCCCGGTTCTCAATTTCCGGCCGCATGAGATCCAAGGTCGCCATCACCACGTCATTGAGCGATCCGGCCTGCATGCGCAGCCGGGAGGGCCGGATGGCCTGCAGGAATTGCGTGATGATGTTGTGAAGGCGCTCAATCTCGCCCTTGGCGACGCCCACATAGTGGTCGAGCTTGTGCAGGCTCGCATCCTGGGGCGGCTCTGCCGGCGTCACGCGCCGGCCCCGGCGCGGCTTGGGAACCGGCCCTGTGGCTGCAGGGCGGAGTTTCTTAAGCTCGCGCTCGATGAGCTGCAGATGAATGCTGATGGCCTGAAGGGGGTTTCCGATCTCATGGGCGACGCTGGCCGCCAGGAGCGTCAACGCCTCGACGCGCTCGCTTTCAATCGCTTCCACCGTGCGCTGCTGCTGATCGGTGGCGTCGTTGATGACCACCGCCAGGCCCTCGCCACCCAGCGAAGTGGTGTAGATGCGCAGCACGCGCCGCAGCGGGTAGTCGGTCTGCACCTCGTGTCGGGTGAGGGACTGGCCTTCGCCGGCGGGAGCGGCGCAGAGCTTTTCCCAGTCGATGCCCGGCAGGTAGCGCCCCAGTTCGTCGGGTTGAGTGGGCGGCAATGGCAGACCCAGCAGGTGGCTGGCGGACTGATTGTGCCATGTGATGCGGGCTCGCGCGCTCAGCACCACCACGCCGTCCTCGAAAGTGTCAAAGAGCGTTTCCAGGAAGTCGCGCTCGCGCGTCAGTCGCCCGATGAGCCGTTGCAAGCCCTCCGCGTCGAGGTGTTCGACACGGCCAAGGATGCGGTCTAGAAAGCGCGTCTTGCCGGCGGGCATGGGAAGGGGCGTTGGGGCTAGAACCATTTCTTGCGCTTGAACCACCAGTAGGTCAGCCCGGTGGTGATGAGCGTGAGACCAAGGGCGAGCTGGTAGCCATGCCGGTGGCCCCAGCCCGACCGCACCTCCCAGAGGTTCTCGAAGTTCATGCCATACCAGGTGCCGATGATCATCACCGGCGTGGTGATGACGGTGATCATCGTCAGGGTTTTGACCACCTCGCCGGTCTGGTTGGAGGACATGTTGAGATAGACCTGCAGGATGCCATTGAGCGAATCGGTGTGGCTGTGCGCCAGTTCGCCGATTTGGTAGTGGCGGTCGTAGACGTCGCGGAAATAAGGCAGCAGGTGCGGCCGGATGAGCTTGAAATCACCCGCGGCAAACCGGGCCAGCACCTCGCGTTGCGGGCCGATGATGCGCCGGAGCTGGTGCACCTCTTTCTTGATCTGGATGATGCGGTTCAGCGTGTCCTTGCCGGGACGCTGCAGCACGCTCGTCTCCAGCTCGCTGATTTCGTCCTGCAGTTCCTCCAGCGCCGGGGTGTAGTTTTCCACCAGCGCGTCGAGCAGCTGGTGCGCGACGCGATCCGGCGCGCGCGCGATGTGACCCGTGCCCTTGAGCGAGCGATCCTCCACAAGCTGGATGCTGCGCATGGGCACGTCGTGGTAGGTCACCAGAAAGTTCTTACCGAGGAAGAAATTGAGTTCCGTCGTGGCGAAGGTGCCGTCGGCCTTGCTGTAGTCCACCGCGTGGATCACGATAAAAAGATAGGGCGCAAACCGGTCGTCCTGCTTGGGGCTGTATTCCTCCACCTTGGGCGACGGACTCTCCTCGATGCAGTCCAGGATGGACAGGGGGTGGAAATGGAAGATGCCATCGAGCACCCGCCGGGCCTCCTCCTCGGTCGCCCGCTCCAGATCCACCCACAGAAACAAATTGGTGTCGGCCAGCAACGTGGGCATCAGGAAGATGTCCAGGTCCTTGCTGTGAAGGCGGCCTTGTGTGGTAAATGCAAATGACCGGATCATTTCTCAAAAAATGGGCGCGCTGATCGTCAGGAACGCGCGGGCAATGTGTGCCAAACTGGCGCTCATCCTAATGTGCCGGCCCGCCTCGTGGCAAGCCCAGTTGCACGCGAAAGCCTGTCGGTCGATTCTGCCCTTGACCGTGCCTTGTGCGGCAGTCTTCAATCCCCTCCCACCACAGAATCGTCCCCAACAACCATGAACATTTCCAATGCTGCGCGCCCTTCACTCCTCCGGATTGGCCTCCTGACCCTGGCGCTGGGCTGCGCGTTTTCGGCCGCCGCTGCTCCCAAGAAAATCCTGGTCATCACCCAGTCCAAGGGCTTCATGCACGGGGCGGTGCGCCGCCCGGCCCCCGAACAGCTCTGCCTGGTGGAGAAGACGCTCGACGAAATTGGAAAGGCCAGCGGCGTCTTTACGACCGTCCACTCGCAGGATGCCATTGGCAGCATCACGCGCGACAACTTGAAGCAGTTTGACGCTGTGTTCTTTTACACCACCGGCATCCTGCTTCCCGCAGGCGACCCGCGCGAGGCCCTGACCGATTTCGTCCGCTCCGGCAAAGGCTTCATCGGCACCCACAGCGCCACCGACACTTTTCACGGCGGCAAGGAAGCGTTCACCGGCTACGTGAAGATGATCAACGGCAGCTTCGCCGGTCATCCCTGGGGAAGCGGCACCACCTGCACTTTCACCAACCACGACCCCCAACACCCGGCTGTAGCCATGTACCCTGCCGAGTTTCAGTGGAAGGACGAAATCTACCAGTACTCAAACTACGACCCCGCCAGCGTGCGCGTGCTGCTCAGTCTGGACATGACCAAGACGCGGCCCCTGATGCCCTATCTCGTGCCGGTCTCCTGGGTGCGCGAGTATGGCGAGGGCCGGTTGTTTTACACCAACCTCGGCCACAACGAGACAACGTGGAAGGATGCGACCTTCCAGAAGCACCTGCTTGAGGGCATGCGGTGGGCACTCAAGCTGGTGGACGGCTCTGCCGCGCCCAATCCCCAGGCTCAGCAGGTGCAGCACAACCGCGCTGTCGTCGCGTTTGCCGCGGCCGAAAGCGGCCGGGACGCCAGCCGGTATCTTGCCAAGGCCGCCGACGCCTCGTGGGTGAAATCGGTGACCGAGGCGGTCGAGGTGCTGCGCAAGCTGCCCAACCCCGATCCCAAGAAGGCACCCGCGGCCGAAGTGGAGGCCGCCAAGCAACGTCGCTCCGCCGCCATCGCCACGTTACAGACCGCGCTCGATCGTTGAGCGGCTCTGTTACCAGAGGCTCTGGCGCGCGCCCGCACGAAGCCGCCGGCATCTTTTTTATGGAACGACTGCCGGTGCTGGCGCATGATGCGCGTGCAATGAATCCAGCGGCAACCTCTGGCGGCAGCATCGGGCGGCGTGATTTTCTGGCCTCTGGCGGGTCGGTCACGGCACTCATGGCGCTGCTTCGCGCCATGGAACTGCGCGCGCAGGAAGCCCCGGATTCCGCACGGGATTCTGCGGCCACTCCGCCCATCCGCTGCGGCCTCATTGGCTGCGGCCCGCGGGGGCGCGAAATCCTCTCCACTCTGGCGGTGCTGCCCTCGGCGCCGCTGGTGGCCGTGTGTGATCATTATCCGGCGTCGCTCAACCGTGCGCGCAAGCTCGCGCCCAAGGCTGCCGGATACGATGCCGCCGCCGGACTTCTGGCCGACAAGCAGGTGGAGGCGGTGATCATCGCGACCGCCACGCACCAGCACCTGCCCCTCGTGCAGGCCGCGCTCAAAGCCGGCAAGCACGTGTATTGCGAGGCGCCTCTGGCACACACGATGGAGGATGCGCGGGCCATCGCCGCGCTGGCCAAGGCCCATCCGCGCTCCAATTTCCAGAGCGGGCTGCAGTTGCGCTCGGAACCCCAGCGGCATTTCCTGCTGCCGTTTATCCGTGCCGGCGGTCTGGGTGCGACCCTCAAGGCGCGCGTCCAGTGGCACCGCAAGCAAAGCTGGAGGCAGGTTTCGCCCAATGCCGAGCGCGAGAAGGAAATCAACTGGCGACTGGATCCGGCGCTCTCACCGGGCTTGCTGGGCGAATTGGGACTGCACCAGGCCGATGTCGTGAGCTGGTTTTATCACCTGCGCCCCAGCGCCGTCACCGGCTTTGGCAGCGTGCTCAAGTGGAAGGACGATGGTCGCAAGGTGCCCGACACGGTGCAGGCGGTGTTTGAATTTCCCGGCGGCGCGCACCTCACACAGGAGGTGACGCTGGCCAATTCCTTCGATGGCGAGTACGAGATTTTCTACGGCACCGACAGCGCGATCATGTTGCGCGATTCGCGCGCGTGGATGTTTAAGGAGACCGATGCGCCGCTTATCGGCTGGGAGGTGTACGCCCGCAAGGACCAGTTCTTTGGCGAGACGGGCATCGCGCTGGTGGCCAATGCCACCAAGCTGGCGGCCAAGGAAGAGGCCGCGCTGGCTTCGCCCTTCCAGAACACGCCCCTCTACTACGCGCTGGAAGCCTTCGCCTACAACGCTCATCAGGTGAAGACGGCCGTGGAGGATTTCGTGGCCACCTTTGGCGAGGGCGACGCGCCTGCCATCGCCGAGCATCTCTCCAAACTGAAGGAGAGCCGTCTGCCCGCCGCTGACGCGGCTGACGGAATGCAGGCCACCATCGTCGCGCTCAAGGCCAACGAAGCCGTCCTCACGCGCAAGCGCATCGAGATCCTCGACGAGTGGTTCAAAGTCTGACCCGCAACCCCATGAAATCTTTATTGCTCCTTGCAGGTTTGCTCGCCGCCGCGATGGCGCCCGCGCAGGATACCTACCGCGGAAAGCCCGGCAGCAAGCTCACCATTGACGGCGATTCCAACGTCCACAAGTGGAAGGTGGAGAGCCTTGCCGTGGGCGGCGTCTTCAAGCTCACGGCCGCAAATCTGGCTAAGACCGGCCCGGTGGATGCGGCGGCCAAGGTGACGCTCATCACCCGCTCGCTCAAGAGCAACAACAAGCGCATGGATGAGGTGATGCACGCGGCGTTAAACGCCGACACGCACAAGACGATTGAGTTCGATCTGGACCAGCTGATGGTGACCCAGATCAAGGACAAGGAAGCCTCGTGTCAGTGCCGTGGCACCGTGAAGATCAACGGCAAGACAAAGGTCATCACGCTGCCTGTGACGATCCTAGAGAGGGGTGACAAGCTCACGGTGAAAGGCGCGACTGAGCTCAAGATGACCGACTTTGGAATCAAACCACCCGCCCCGCAACTGCCCACGGGCTCCGTCACCACCAAGGACGAAGTGAAGATCGCCTTCGAATGGGTGGTCCAGAAATAAAGCCCGCACGGCATCCGCGGCGCCGGTCGCGCTGGGATCGGCTGCGGCGGCGATTCCGGCTGGACTACCTGAAAATCCTGCGCACCTCCGGCGCCCCCGGCCAAGTGGCGCGCGGCGTGGCCTACGGCATTTTCATCGAGCTCCTCTTCTTCCCGACACTGGGTCTTGGATTTCTGCTCTTCTATCCGCTCAATCATTTCCTGCGCGGCCACTACGCCGCGTCGCTCGCGGGGTTTGTGTTCGCCAAGCTCTTTGCCTTTCTCACCATTCCTCCCAGCATCCTTCTTGGAAAGTGGATCCTAGGCGTCAATGTCAGCGTGGACATGATTGACCGCGCGTCGTTTTCCGCGAGCATGAAAAGCCTTTGGGCACTGCTCAAAGGAGGACAGCTGCTGGAATTTCTCGGCGCATGGACGGTCGGCGCGGCGATCTTTGGAGTGGTCTTGGGTGCCGCCGGCTTCTGGCTCTCGTGGTCGGGGCTGAAAAACTACCAAGCACGGCGCCACGCGCGGCGCGACGCGCTGCTGCACCGCATCCACGACACGCAGCATCCACACGACACCGGAAAAACCCCTAGGCCAGGATCGGTCTAATCACCTTGCCGGCGACGTCGGTGAGGCGGAAGTCGCGCCCGTTGAGCCGGTACGTCAGCCCTTCGTGATCCATGCCCAGAAGGTGCAGCAGTGTCGCGTGCAGGTCGTTCACATGCACCCGGTCCACGGCGGCCTTGTGGCCGATGTCGTCGGTCGCGCCATAGGTGGTGCCGCCCCGGATGCCGCCGCCGGCCATCCACGCCGTCATGGCGTGGGGATTGTGATCGCGCCCGGGCTTGTCACTTTTCTGGGCAACGGGCAGCCGGCCAAATTCACCCGCCCAGACCACCAGCGTGTCCTCCAACATGCCCCGCTGCGCCAGATCCTCAATCAGCGCGGCCGTGGGCTGGTCGCTCTCCTGCGCAAACCCCGTGTGGTTGCCCGCGATGTCATTGTGGCCATCCCAGCTCAGCTGATTCTCCATGCCGCCGGAATAAATCTGCACGAAGCGCGTGCCGCGTTCCACGAGCCGGCGCGCCATGAGGCACTGCGCAGCGAAGTGCGCGCAGTGTTTCTGGTCCAGACCATAGAGCTTGCGGATGGACTCGGGCTCCTGGGCAATGTCCAGCGCCTCGGGCGCGGCGACCTGCATGCGGTAGGCCAGCTCAAAACTTTCAATGCGCGCACCCAGTTCGCCCTCGCCCGGATGCCGCGCGTGATGCAGCCGGTTGAGCCCCGCCACGAGGTCCAGTTGAGCGCGCTGCTGTGCGGCCGACATTTCCTGCGGGCGTTTGAGGTTATCGATGGGCTCGCCTTGCGGCCGGAAGTGCGTCCCCTGAAACACGCTGGGAAGAAAGCCTGCGCCCCAGTTTGCCGCGTGCCCCTTGGGCAGACCGCGCCCGCGCGGATCGCTCATCACCACAAACGCCGGAAGGCTGCGGCTCTCCGAACCCAATCCGTAGGTCACCCACGAACCCACGCACGGAAATCCCATGCGGGGGAGCCCGCAGTTCATCATGAAGAGCGCAGGCGAGTGGTTGTTGGACTCCGTGTAGAGCGAGTGCACAAACGCCATCCTGTCGACGTGCCGCGAGAGATGCGGGAAGATGGACGACACCCACTTGCCGCACTGGCCGTGCCGCGCGAATGCAAACGGGCTCTTCATCAGGCCGCCCACGGCATTGGCAAAGAATCCGGTGAAACGGTCGAAGCCTTCCAGTGTCTGTCCGTGGCGGCGCGCCAGTTCGGGTTTGTAGTCCCAAGTGTCCACCTGGCTCTGGCCACCGTTCACAAAAATCCAAATCACACGGCGGGCCTTTCCGGCAAAGTGAGGCTTTCGCGGCGCCAGCGGATCGGCCGCCGGCGCGGCAAGCAGCCCTTCTTCGTGCAGCAGCCCGTGAAGGCCCAACGCCCCCGCGCCCAGGCCGCAGCGCTGCAGCATCGCCCGCCGGTGCATCATTCCGTTCATGTCGGCTTTCATTCGATGTAGATGAATTCATTGAGACCAAAGAGCGCCTGGCAAAAGTCTGCCAGTGCCAGATGCGCCGCGTCGGCGCGGCCCGATGATCGATAGGCCGCCTCCTGCGCCGCAACGAATGCGACGGAGGCCGCCAGTTCTGTGGGGGATGGCGCGCGGCCCAGCGCCGCCAGATAGGACGCGGGCACGGACTGCGCCGGCGAGGCGGCGGATTTCTGCAGAGCCGTTGCAAGATCCTTGGCAGCGGCCCTCACCTGCGGGCTGTTCATGAAAAGCAGCGCCTGCGGAGCGATGACCGTGGCCGGGCGCGCACCCTGTCCCACCAGCGGCTCGGGCGCGTCAAAGAGCTGCATCGTGGGCACCAGCCTGCTGCGCTTGACGAAGAAATAGATGCTGCGCCGCCGGCTCGCCTCGTCCAGCGTGCCCGGCCCGAACAGGGCTGGATCCAACCGGCCGCTGACGGAGAGTACGCTGTCGCGTATCACCTCCGCCTCCAACCTCTGCGGCGTGTGACGCCAGTGCAGGGTGTTCTGCGGGTCGCCCTGCGCTTTCACCGCATCGAAGGTCGCCGCCTGTTGGTACGCCGCACTCAGCGCCATCTGGCGGTGCAGGGGCTTGAGCCGCCAGCCGTTTCGGATGAGTTCGCCCGCGAGAAAGTCCAGCAGCTCCGGGTGTGTGGGCTTCTCGCCCTGCGCGCCAAAATCACTGGGCGTGCCCACCAGCCCGCGTCCAAAATGATGCTGCCACAACCGGTTCACAATCACCCGCGCCAGCAGATGCCCCGCGCCGTGCCGGGGATCGGTGATCCAGCGCGCCAAGGCCGCCCGGCGATGGGACGTGGTGGTGTCCTGCGGCAGAGGGGCTGCCCAAGCGGTTTCATCCTTGCCCCCGCGCGTGAGCACCTGCAGATAGCCCGGCTGCGCCACGTCTCCCTTCTGGGCTGAATCGCCGCGCCGGAGGAAATGGACCTCTTTGTAAAAGTGCGGGAAGCCGCGGTCATCGGCGTGGTGCTTCATGGGCTTCACCCCTTCACTGCACACCTGCACCTTGGTCATCACGGGCTTGGGCCGGGCGGCGTCATGTTCCTCCAACGCCTTGCAGAGCGCCTTCCATGCGCCGTCCAGCGGATGGTTCATGGAGATGAGCGCGAAGCGCTGCGCGTCGGTCAACCGCGTCAGCCGTAGCTCTTGGGCGAGACGCGCCATCGTGAGGATGGATTGGAGCTGCATGCCTCCCGCCAGCGGCGCCGGTGAAGGCACGGTGGTGACCGAGAATCGCGGCCGCCCGATGACGTGCCGCGTGTTGGTGAAGTAATCCAGTTCGAGCGTGAGGACGACGCCGCCGGGGGCACTGATCGGCCCGTCAAACTCGAACACGGCCGCGTGATTCTTTCCAAACTGCGGGTCCACCGCCCAGCCGGTCTGGCGCGCGTCCGCATCGATGGAACTGGCCACCGAAAGGCCGCCGGCATTTTGCTCGAAGGTCGCCCGGGGCCGGGTGAGTTTCACACGCGCGCGGGGCTTTGAGCCGTCGGCGGGCTGTGCGAAGACACGCAGGTCAGTCAGCGAAAAATTGCCGTTGTCGGCGCGGCCCGGCCCCTGCTTCTTGAGCGACGCGTCCGCAAGGGCCTCAACCCGCAGGGCGGTGAGGGTTCCCTGCAGTGGGAGCGTGGTGATCACCCAGCGGTCGGTGTTGGGATTTTTCCCAGCAAGCAGCATCGATCCGTCTGCCTGCGGCGTGAAGGTCGAGCCATCCAGCGACTGGACTTTCGCTTCGTCCAGCACCAGCCACGGAAAGAGAGCACCCCATTCTCCCGCCGCTTTTTTTGCCCACACGTCAAAGCGCCCGGGAAGTTGCACGGCCTCGAATTTGGCGAGTTGGTCGTCGAGCGAACGGCGCTTGGCACTCCACGCGGCCAGCGCGGCGGCGTGGGTCTCCGATGCCAAGTCCAGCTCCACTTCGCTACGGATGGTTCTGCTGAACGCAGCCGTGAGCCGGTAGTAATCGCGCGTGGGGATGGGGTCAAACTTGTGGTCGTGGCAGCGCGCGCATCCGATCGTGAGGCCCAGCATCGCCGTGCCCATGGTGCCGGCCATGTCATCGAGCTCGTCATAACGGGCGGACTCAAATTCCTTCTCGGTGAGTTGCGTGGGGAAAACGCCCGCACCCAGAAATCCCGTGGCCATGAGGGCCAGCGGATTGCCCGGTGCCAACTCATCGCCGGCGATCTGCCATTGCACGAACTGGTCGAAGGGCATGTCCGCGTTGAGCGCGCGGATCACGAAGTCGCGATAGTGGTAGGCGTGCGGACGGTCGTAGTCCTGCTCGAACCCGTGGCTCTCGGCAAAGCGCGCGAGATCAAGCCAATGGCGGCCCCACCGCTCCCCGTAATGCGGGCTGGCGAGCAGGCTGTCGACGAGCCGCGCCACCGCGTCGGGCGCGGTGTCCTTGACGAATGCCTCCACCACGACCGGCGCCGGCGGCAGGCCGGTGAAATCCAAGTGCAATCGTCGCGCCAGCACGCGGCGGTCGGCCGCAGCGCTGGGCGCGAGCCCCCGGGCTTCCAGCCGGGCCAAGATGAAACGATCCACGTCACCCTTGGGCCACGCGGCATCGCGCACGGCAGGCGCCGGGGTGGTGTTGAGTGGTTGGAATGACCAGAACTGGCGGTCGGCATCGGTCACCAGCCGGCCTGCAGCCGCCGCACCGGTTCCCACCAGCGGCTTGTCGTAGGGCGCGCCATCATTAATCCATGCCGCGAGCGCGGCGATCTGGCGATCGGCAAGCTTGGGCGCCTTGTTGGGCATCCCCGGCATTTCCAGATGCGCCGCCAGCCGATAGAGCCTGCTTTTTGCGGCATCAAAGGGAACGACGACCGGGCCGCTCTCGCCGCCCTTGAGCAGCAAATCGCGAGTGGTGATGTCCAGCCCGCCCTTGGTCGCGTCGCCGCCGTGGCATTGGTGGCAGTGCTGCAAGAGCGTCGCACGCACCTCGCGCTGAAAAAGCTCCGCGCCACGGACCAATCGCGCGGCGTGGTCAGGCGGCAATGGCGCCGCAGTCGCGGCCGCAGTGACTGCCGCCAGCAACGTGCATCGCAATGACAGAATGTGCAGCGCCATGGGGCAAGTTTAGATTGAGCGGCGGGCGACTCAATTCAATTCCCCCGGGTGCGGGAGGGGGGGGGCGTGGCGGTGGTTACTTTAGGAATTCATCCAGCACCCGGCCTTCGACATCGGGCAATCCCACCCCGAGCAGCCGCGCCAAAGTTGGGGCGATATCGAGGTTTGCCACGCGATCCTTTCGGGCGCCGGGGCGAATCCCGCGCCCCCATGCGATGAACACCCCGTCCAGTTCCGGATCGGTGTTCGCATAGCCGTGGGTTCCAAGATAGGTCTTGGCCTCGATCACAACGTCCGCCGCCGCCACGCTGGGCTGAAAGGCGTAGCCAGCTTTGGCGTAGAGTATGAGGTCGCCCATGCCTTGATTTTCCTCCGGCGTGGGCATGCCCAGCGTGGGGGCGTCCTTTCCGTCCAGCACACGGGCGACGCCCTCGATGGATTCGCAGGCCTTGCGAAGCCGCGGCAGCACCTGCGCGCGCCGCTCCGGATCGGTGACGAACGCGAAGGCCAGCCCGCCTTGCGCCATCACGTACGCCTCGCAACTCGTCACGGTGGGCCCGGCAGCGCGCAACAAGCCCGCCTGCTTGAGCGCGAGGTTGGGATGGATGAGCTTGGCCACCTTCTTAAACCCGTGATCGGTCACGATGAACACCGTGGCGCGCTCCTGCAGCCCCGCGTCCTTGAGCGCGTCCAAGAGCTTTCCCACCATGTGGTCGGCATAGGCAAAGGCCGTGTGGCTTGCGCTCGTGCCCGGACCGTAGGTGTGATTGACCGAGTCGGTGGTGAGCAGGTGGAACATGAGGAGGTTGGGCTTGCGCGTCCGCAGGATGTGCGCCGCCGCAGAACTCCACACCATGTCGCGCCAGGCGATGTTCTTGTCCTTCGTGAACTGGGAAATCTGCTCCAGCGTCGCGACGCCCGTCGCCGCCAGCTCCGCTTCGATCTCTCCCTTCGGGTTGGGGATTTCCGAAAAGTTCCAGCGGATGCTCGCCGCATTGGTCACCGCCACCCAGTCCACCTGCGCGACCGAAAGACCTGCGGCTGCCGCGCGGTCGTACACCGTGGGTACTCGCACCAGCTCAGCCTTGTCGCGCCACTGCTCGACTTTCGGCGGCTTGTCCGGGCCCTGCCGCACGAGCAGCCCGTTGTACAACACCCCGTGACGGCGCGGTGAGACCCCCGTCACCAGTGTCGTGTGGTTGATCCACGTGACGGACGGATTGGAAACCGTCATCGCCTGCGCCACCGCGCCCTCGCGCGCCAGCCGGCGCAGCGTCGGCACCGGCAGCGTTGGATCGCGCCACATCCACGAAGGCAATCCATCAATGCTGATGAGTAGCACCACCGGTGAGGGCGCTTTGGGGGGTTCCGCCGCGGGCAAGCTGCCAAGTGCCAGCAGCGTGGCCGTGATGAGTGGAATCCAGAAACGCGTTTGCATGGTTGGCGTTGATGAAACCAACCTCCCGGCCGGGACGCAAGCGGCCAAGGACGCGCCTTACGGGCGCACGGTCACCGGCACGGGCGTAAGCGAGCGCAGCAGCTTGCCTGTGGCCACCTCGTACACCTGCACCAATCCATCGCGGCCGCCCACAGCCAGCCGCGTGCCGTTGAGATCCAGTGCCACCGCGTTGACCGGCCCGGAGAGCTTGCTGAGGGTCGTCTTGCGCGCGCGATCGCTCGTCTGATAAATCCGCACCTCAGGCTGGCGCGTGGCCACTGCCAGCCATTTACGGTCGCCGCTGGTGGCCAGATCTTGCACGGCGTCAGGCTGCCCCTCAAACGGGCGCACGTACTGGTCGCGCCGGTTCACCGGCTGCGCCCCGTTGCCGCTCCCGGTGACTTCCACCCCAGCCAGCGCAACCTTGTAGTCGTAGCCCGTGAGCGTGCGCGCGTAGCCACCGGCCACGGCCGCCAGCGCGTCCGACGCCACGGAGCTAATGATGTCGCTCGACTGGTCCACCATGCGCAACAGCCGGAGTGTTTCCACCGAGCTCACCTTCGCCGTCTTGTCGCGCCCGCCAGTCACCAGCTGTTTGCCATCAGGGGTGTACGCCACGTCCAGCACCCAGTCGCTGTGAAGCTCAATGGACTGGATCTTTGCGGCGGCGTCCACCGGCACGATGTGCGCGGCGCCGTCCGCGCCACCGAGGGCGATGGCCCGGCCATCGGGCGCAAAGCTGCCGCGAAAGAACGTGTCGCGCCCGTGCCGCCGTGTGTGTTCCATCCGCCCCGCTGGAAGGGCAAAGAAGGTGACGGCGCCAAAGCGCTGCGGTGTGCCGCCCGCGGCCACCAGCCGCGCGCCATCCGGGCTGAATTCGACATGACTAATAAGATCGCAGTCGGTGGGAAGGCGGCGCGGTGCGCTCGTGTTGTCATCCACGGCAAAGAACGCCACCTCGCTACGACATGCCGCGGCGACCCATTTGCCGTCCGGACTCAAGGCGACGCTGGCAATGGACGGAGCCGACGGATACGCCGCGGGAATGACCACCGCCGGCGCGGTGGATGCCGGCGGCGCATCAAAGGGCGCGCCCTGTGCCACCCACTGACGCAGCAGGGCGACTTTCTCCGGCGGCAACGGTGGCGCGTCGATCGGCATTTCGGGTGCCTCGCCGCTCACTTGTTTGATGAGCAGGCTCGCTTCAGGTTTTCCTGCAACAAAGAGCGCGCCGCTCTGGCCGCCCTTTTGCACCGCCGCCACTTCGTCCAGACGCAGCGCCCCCTTGCTTTTCTGAGCGGAGTGGCAGCCCACGCAATGGCGCTTAAAGAGCGGCCACACCTCGCGGTGGTAGCTCACATCCGCCGCATGCGCCACATGTGCCGCCCCGGCCAGCAGGATGCACAACAGGAATGCGGCCGGGTGCATGGCTAGTAAAGGAGCATGAAGTCGCGGCTGTTGAGCAGGCCCCAGAAGAGGTCCTGCGCGGCCTCGGCGCGCTTGTCGCCGTACTCCTTGAAAAACCGGACGGCCAGCGCGCGCTCGGCCTCGGTGGGCTTGCGGGCCAGCGACCACAAATGGAGCTGGTCGATGAGCGCGGCATCATCGGGCTTCTGCGAGAGCAGCAGCGCCGGACGCCCGTTGCCCGCAACCACCCGGCTCAAGATGGAGCGGCCGTTGATGAAATCGAGCGCCTGCAGCATGTTGGATCGCGTGTCACGCTCGCACTCGCAGGCCTCCATGCGCTGGGCCTTGCCGAAGAGATTGAGAAACTCGCTGTTGAAATTGGCGTCGGGCAGCTGCGCGGCGGTGAAGGCCGTGGGCGCCCCGCCGAAGTTCTCCACCACGCCGGTGGCCTGCACGAGCGAATCCAAGAGCGCCTCGGCCGGCAGCCGGCGCGGAAGGGCGTGTGAAAAGTTGGCGTCGTCATGCGCATTGGTGGGCAGGGTGGCGGTGCTGCGCTGGTAGGTGCGCGAGTTGACGATGGTACGGATGAGCTGGCGCACGTCGTACTTGCTGCGCACGAGCTCCGCCGCCAGCGCGTCCAAGAGCGGCGCGTTGATGGGGGGATTGGTGGCGCGCAGGTCGTCCACCGGATCAATGATGCCGCGGTGAAAGAAGTAGCTCCAGAACCGGTTGGCCAGGCTGCGCGCGAAGTGCGGGTTCTCCGGCGCCGTGAGCCAGCGGGCGTAGTCCAGCCGGCGATCCACGCTGGCCGCCAGCGGCGGCTCCGCACCACCCAGATAGCGCGGAGGCTGCGCCCGGCCGGTGCGCGGGTTGCTGGAGAAGCCTGCGTCCACATTCACCATCACCGAGCGCGCGTTGGCGACATTGGGCAGGCGGGGGTCGGCCTTCAGGCTGACCTGATTGAAAAAGCTGTGGAGCCCGTAGTAGTCGGCCTGGGTCCAGTTTTCAAAGGGGTGCGGGTGGCACTTGGCGCACAACATGCGCACGCCGGCGAACACCTGCGTGGCCCGCTGGAGGCTATCATCAGCGTCCTTGCTGGCGGCAAACCACGCAGCGGCGGGATTGTCACCCGACGCGCCGCGCGCCGTGAGAATCTCGCGCGCAAACTGATCGATCGGCTTGTTGGAGGCCACGCTAGCGCGGATCCACTCGCGAAACGCGTACATCGCCGGATCGCTCGTGGTGTTGCGCGAATTCTGCAGCAGGTCACCCCAGCGCAGTGACCACCAGTCCACAAATTCGGCCCGCAGCATGAGCCGCTCCACCACCTTGGCGCGCTTGTCCGCCGCGGCCTCGGCCACGAAGGCCAGCACCTCCTCGGGCTTGGGCTGCACGCCGATGAGATCCACGTACACGCGCCGCAGAAACCGCTCGTCATCCACCACCGGCGACGCCTCGATGCGCAGGTCGTTGAGTTTGGCGACCACATGCCGGTCCACCAGATTATCCTGCGGCACCGGGGCGGGCTGGAACTTTGAGTCGGCCGGCAGCACGATGAGCGTGGCGACGGCGAAAATGCGCTCGTAGCGCGCGGCGACAGCCGTCTCGCCCAACGCCGCGGCAGCCACCAGGCCAGCGTCATCCACGCGCGCCACCCGTTCGGTGTTCACTTCATAAATCGCCATGCGCGTCACATCGCGCTCGGTGCCGTCGCTGTAGCGCGCCAATACCTGAAACTGCTGGCGTGCCTTGGGCGCCACCACGGCCTTCATCGGATGGATACGAACACCCATGAGGGTCGGCAGCGTGGGCGCGTCATCCCGTGCGCCTTGCGCGATCCACCCCGCCAGAATGGAATGCAAGAGGCTTCCCGAATCAAACCGGACGCCGCCCTCGTGTGGCAGATCGCCCAGAGGCTTCTGCACCAGCAGACTCGCCGGCGGATTGTGCCGGTTGATGCGACGTTCAAAAAAATCCTCCGTGATCGCCGGGTAATCCAACGCTGGATCCGAACCGCGCAGCGAGAGTTTAAATCCGTTCTTCCCCAGCGAATAGCCGTGGCAGGCACCCATATTGCAGCCGCCCTTGGAAAGCACGGGCATCACGTCATGCCGGAAACTCAGCGGTGGATCGGTGGGCGGCAGTTGAACCGTGACGTCCACACGCAGTGATTTTCCGCCAGCCTGCCCGGTCAGTGTGGCCTGCCCATTGGTGAGGGCGCTAACCCAGCCCAGTGCGTCCACGCGCGCCACGGCTGGATTGCTGCTCGCCCACTGGGTCGCGCGCGTCAGGTCCACGTCATGGCCTGAAGCCGCCTTGCCGGTGACCACCAGCAGCCGAGGCTCGCGGATGCGCGTAAGCGTCAGTGCTGCGGGAACTGCTACCGGGTTGCCTGTCAGCTCGGGCAGTTCCTGCGCCGACATCGAAAGCGCCGGGGCCAAGAGCAAGGGGAGGATACGTCTCATGTACTTGGCGGGCTTCAAGGTTTTTTCTCAGGCGCGGCCGCCACGACCAGAATGGCGACCTCGATTTCTCGGCTGCGAACATCCGGACCGCCCGCAAAAAACTTGCCCGTGGCAACAGCCTTGACCCCTTTCACTTCACCCGCGGCGAAGCCCACCGGGAATTTGAGCGGCAGTTTAAATTCAGTCTCGCCGTCCTTCACCGCCGCGCGCGGCACGGCGATCCCGGCAGGAAGGCCCGTCAAAGTCACGGCCACCTCGCCCTTCGCCCCTTCCAACCGGCTCAGCTTTCCCACCAGCTCAAGCGCGCCACCCGTCTTGGGGTCGAGCTTGGCCTCGAACTTCGGTGCGGCCCAGGCAAGCACCAGCGGATTGACCACGGGCAAGACGCGCACCGGTGTGAACGCCACGGCCTCCACGGTGCGCCCATCGCGCCGCAAGAGTTGGGCCTTGAACGCAAACTGGTGCGGCTCCTCGGGCAGTTCCGCCGGCACGAGGAGGGAGAAGCTCGCGTCATTGCGCGCCGCGTCGGATGCGGCCTGCGCGGCTTTGTTTGCCTCATCGAGCTTGCCCTGCGCCTCCTTCACCTTGGCGGCGGCGGCGGTCTTGGCGGCTTCCTCCTTGGCGTCGGCAAGAACCTTGGCTGCGGACTCGACCACCTTTTGGGCCACGGCGATGGCATCAAACGTCTGCTGCGCCTTGGGGTCGGCTGCAATCTGCACCGCCGCTTCCTGGCGCAATGCACGGTTGACATCCGGCTGACCCTGCGCGTTGGCCGGGATTCCCTGACTAGTAAGAAGCGTGAGGCGCACGACGCCATCAAACCCGACAGGCCGCGCAGCCCGCAACGGCAGGGCAAGCCTGCCTCCCAAGGGCACGGCGGCAAGCGTGGCGTTGGCCCATTGGATGGAAAAGTCCACCGTGGGTTTGGCGAACGGCGCCACAGCCAGTTCGCGTGCCAGCCATGGTTGATGTTTGCCTGCGGGAAAATCGGGGTCCACCGCAGCGGCCTCGCGTTCGCCAGCCTTGCCGCGCAAAATCGTGACCAAGGGCGGCTGCGGCGCATCGGCCGAAAGCGTCATCAAGGCGCCGGTGGCCCGTGCGGGGATTTCCCCGCCTGCGACCCTGACTCCCGGCGGCAGCCGGTCAAATGCCAAAGCGATGGCGCCATCGTATCCCCTGCGCACCGCTTCGACACGCAGCACCACCGGGCGCCCCACGGGCAGGGCCTGCGCGTCGTCCTTGAGCGAGAGCGCGAAACCGGCAGCCGATTTCTCCGGTTCATTGCGGGTGATCTTGAGCCTGTAAATGCACCCGCGCCCGCCCCGCCCGTGCACGTCGCGCACGACTGCAACGAGGTTCGTGCCCGTCTTGGGCACCTTGTAGGTGAGCTTGGAATCGCCGGTGCCCGCGATGACGTCATCATTGGAGGCCACCGTCGCATTGCGTTCGTCGCGCAGCGTGAGCGCCGTGTCCAGCGGCGAGCCCAGCCGGTCGGCGAAGAGTTCCACCTGAACCTCGGTCTCAGGCGGGACACTGAATTGGTAGGCGTCCTCCTCGCCGGGATTTTCGATGCGCCCGCTCACAGCCACCGGCAGCTCCGCCAATGGCTGGGCCGCGGCACCGGCGCGGGCCTCCACAAGCTCGGTCAAGTCCGTCAACTGGATCACGGGGCGCAAGCCGCTCGCACCCCGCGCGTCCACCCACGGCGCGGCGATCGCCTCGCCCTCGAAGGTGGCCGGCAGGCTCACGCGCCGCGCAGGCCCGTTGCCCAGCAGCTCCAGTTCCACAGAGCTGCCGCGCCGGACGGCGGGAGGGAACGCCATGTCGGCAAATTGCCAGAGCCCAATTTTCAGGCGGAAATGATTGGGGGCCGGCGCCGCGTACTGCAGGTCGCGCAGGCGCAGCGTGTACTCGCCGTCTGAGGGAAGGCGCAGTTCCAGCCGCGAGTCTCCGCGCAGCGCCGCCGTCGGCAGGCTCCACTTGAGCAGCGCGCCATCAGGCCCGTGCAGGTGGAGCACGGGGCGCAATCCGCCGCCCAGCCGCTGGGCTTCGACTTCGCAGAGGATGTCCTGACCGGCCTTTCCTGTGAAGATGGTCTCGCGCACCTGGCCGCCGGAAATCGTTCCGTGCAGCGCCGCCGGCAGTGTTGCGACCTTGGCACCCAGCGGTGCCGAATCCAGCGCGTCCACCGTGAGCACCTCCTTCGTGGAAATTCCCTCGTCGGTCACCAACCACCACGCGTACACGCCGGGCACGACGTCGCCTGCCAGCGTGATGTCCAGCGCGATGCGGCCGGCCTGCGCGCCTTCGCGCACCTTTTGGCTGGCGATGGGCAGGGAGCTGAGCAGGCGCGGGTTGGGAAGCAGGCTGGCGCCGTCGATCGTCATCGTCACCGTGCCGCCCGCGCGCAATCCGCGCACGTCCAAGCCCCGGATCTCCGGCGGCGCGGCATGCAAGGGCGCGCTCAGCGCCAGAAATGCGCAAGCCCATCCGATCCGGGAGAGCGCACCGCGGCGCAGTGGCTTAAGACAACTCACGAATGGGGTCCGCGTCAATGAAGCGAACGGGCCGGCCACCGGGCCCGGGCATCATCGTCGTTTCCAGATCGATGCCCATGGCGTGGTAGATCGACGCCACGATGCGCGGAGGCTCGATGGGATTGTCATGGGGCGCGGCGCCGAGCTTGTCGGTGGAACCGATGACCTGCCCGCCGCGGATGTTGCCGCCGGCCAAGAAGTTGGTCCAAGCCGAGGGGTAGTGGTCGCGCCCGCCACGGCCGTTGATGCCGGGCGTGCGGCCAAACTCGCTCAGCACGGCCACCACGGTGTCCTTAAGCAGGCCGCGCTGCTCCAAGTCCTCCATGAGCGCGGTGAACGCCATGTCAAACTGGGGCATCAAGAGGTGCTCGTAGTCGGCGTAGGTGTTGTTGAGGCTGCCGCCATCGGCGTGCATGTCCCAGCAGGAGATGCCAAAGACCGTGTCAAAATGGTTGATGGTGACGAAGCGCGAGCCGCGCTCGACCAGTCGCCGCGCCATGAGGCAGCTTTGGCCCAGCGTATTGCGGCCATAACGGTCGCGCAGCTTGTCGGGCTCCTTGTTCAGGTCAAAGGCCTGCTTGGTCTCCGGATTGGTGAGCAGGTTGAACGCACGCGCATAGGCCGTGTCGCGCTCCAGCGTGCTGCCCGATTCCACCCGTCGCTGCACGTCGTCAATGTCCTTTAAGAGCCGGCGGCGGGCGTCGACGCGAAACTCCGTCTGCCCGGCGGGGGGTTCGAGATTGGCCACCTTGAAGGTGGACAGCGCGGGGTCGCCTCCCAGGAAGAAGGGCTCGTGACCGCTGCCCAGAAACGCCGACTCCTGGCCGTGGGGCGTGGAGGTGCCGGTGTTGCCGATTTTCACGGGAAGAATGATGGACGAGGGCAAGGCACCCTTGGGCCCAAACACGCGGGAGAGCACCGAGCCCATGTAGGGCTGCTTGTTCGCCTCGGAGTAGTCATGGCCGCTCATCATCCAACGCTGCCCGTTCTCGTGCGAGGCGCCCGTCTTGTGGTGCAGGCTGCGGATGAGCGCCACCTTGTCCATCATCTTCGCCATGCGGGGGAAGTGCTCGCAAATCTGGATGCCGGGCACGTTGGTCTTGATGGGCTTGAACTTGCCGCGGATGTTCTCCGGCGCGTCGGGCTTCATGTCCCAGGTGTCCAGGTGCCCGGGCGAGCCGACGAGGAAAATGGTGATGCAGTTTTTGATCTTGGCCTTGGACTCATCCACGGCACCGGCCGCCTGAAGCCGGTTCAAGAGCGGCAGCGACAACCCCAGCGTGGACGCCGCCCCCGCCTCAAGGAAGCTGCGGCGGCTCACGCCATCACACAGCGGCACTCGGACATTTCCAATCTTCAACATGATGGGTCCTCTCCCTCAAATCGTGTAGGTCACCGGCGTGGAGGCATCCACATACTTGCTCTCGGTAAACTTCCCGTCCTTGTCCTTCGCGTAGTTGACGTACTTGAAAATCTGCAGCACGACCTCGTACTTCCCTGCGGCCCCGTCCGTGTGCTCAAAGGTGGGCTCCAAGCCCGCGCCCACCGTGGCGATTTCCTTGCCGTCACGGCTCACTTTCCACTGCAGGCGCGAGCCCCAGTGATTCTCCACCTCGCTGCGCGTCACCTTGCGGCCCGCCAGCGTCAACGTGGCCTTCGGAGTTCCCTCAAATTTTTGATCCATATTGTCCCGTCAGCATGCGCCCAAGTAGCGCCCCTATTAGACGCGGAAAGACTTCCTTGGGTCAGACTTCCTGTGCGCCCGCGATATTCGCCGCATCGCCCACTTAAGCCAGCACGTCCTTGATCACCTGCCCATGGACGTCCGTCAGGCGCCGGTCAATCCCCCCGTGCCGCATCGTCAGGCGTTCGTGGTCCAGGCCCATGAGGTGCAGGAGGGTGGCATGCAGGTCGTAGCAATACGTCTTGTCCTCGGCCGACTGGTAGCCCCATTCGTCGCTCTGCCCCACGGTCGAGCCGGCCTTGATGCCCGCGCCGGCCAGCCAGGTGACGAACGTGCCGCCGTTGTGATCGCGCCCCACGCTGCCCTGCGCAAAGGGGGTGCGGCCAAATTCGGTCGTCCACACCACGAGCGTGTCGCCCATCAACCCGCGCGCCTTGAGATCGCGCAGGAGGCCGGCGATGGGCCGATCCACGCTGGCGGCGATGGGGGGCAGTTCGCCGGGGATGCTGCCGTGATTGTCCCAGTTGCCGCTAGCACCCTGCGGCCCGCTCCACACCTGCACAAAGCGCGTGCCCCGTTCCACCAGACGCCGCGCCAAAAGACAGCGGCGGCCGAAGTCCTCGGTCACCTTTTGATCCAGGCCATAGGCGCGCCGCGTGGCTTCACTTTCGCCTTCGAGATTAAACACCTCGGGCGCGCTCAACTGCATCCTCGCCGCCAGCTCGTAGCTGGCGATGCGCGCGTCGAGCCTCGAGTCGGCCCGATGCGCCTGCGCGTGCTTTCGGTTGAGCCCGGCGAGCAGCGCCATGCCATCGCGATCGGCGGCGCGCGTGGCAAACTTGAACTGCCCGCGGGCAAAGAGGTCGGGCACGGCCGCGGTCGCGCCGGCGTGGATGAGCGTGCCCTGATGCACCGCCGGGAGGAACCCCGCGCTGAAGGTTCCCGTCTGGTTATACGGCAGCCCCCGGGCGTCGGGCAGCACCACAAACGTGGGCAGGTTGTCGGTCAGCCGCCCCAGCCCGTATGAAACCCAGGCACCCAGGCAGGGGAACCCCGGCAGCAGCTGGCCGCTGTTCATCATGTACGTGCCCGGGCCATGCACATTGGTCTTGCTGGTCATCGCCATGAGAAAGGCCATGTCGTCCACCAGCCGCGCCTGCTCCGGAAACACGCTGCTCACCCAGCGCCCGCACTGGCCGTGGCGCGCAAACGCAAAGGGGCTTTTCATGAGCGCGCCGGGCATGCCCGTAAAGCCCTCCGGTTTTTCCGAGGGCCCCAGCTTCTGTCCGTGCAGCCGCTCCAGCGCCGGCTTGTAGTCGTACGTGTCCATCTGGCTCACGCCGCCGGTCATGAAAAGCTGGATGATGCGCCGCACCTTGGGTGCATGATGCGCGGCGGGGGCGGCGCCCTCGCGCGCCAGCAGGTCGGCCACGGCCAGGCCGGCGAATCCTGCGCCTGCACGGTGGAGAAACTCGCGCCGGGAGTGGGCCGCGCGCCGCCCGCCTGATTCAGTCCACAAAGAGGAATTCATTGCCATTAAACAGGACGCGGCACATCGCCGCCAACCCGTGCTGCCGGGCGTATGCAGAGAGCGCCTGCAATTCCCCCGCCGTGGGATCGCGCAGCAGCGCCTGCCCCACGGCGGCCGCGACGCGCCCGGGCAGGTCGGGCACCTGCGCCTCCACGCGCGCGGCGAAGTGTTCGCTCATGCGCAGCACAAAGTCGTTGTTAAAGAGCACCAGTGCCTGCAATGCCGACGCGGAGAACGGGCGCGTGGGCTGCAGCAGGGCCGCGTCCGGAAAATCTAGGGCCTCCATGAACGGATCGGGAATCCCCCGCCACACCACGCGGTAGATGCTGCGACGGGCCGCCCCGGGCGCGTCCCAGTCGAACGCCGTGTAGTCGAGCTTGGGGGTGATCTGCTGGCCGGGGCTGGTCTTGAAATAGGCGATGCCCGGCCCGCCCATCGCCGTGTCGAGCCGGCCCGACACGGAGAGCACGGCGTCGCGGAACTGTTCGGCATCCAGCCGCGGGCGGTTCATCCGGCCCAACAGCCGGTTCTCCGGGTCGGCCGCCACGAGGGCCGCACTGCCCTCGCCCGACTGGCGATAGGCCGCGCTCAAGACGATCCGGCGGTGCAGCGGCTTGAGCGCGCCCCCTCCCTCACGCAGATCGTTCGCCAGCCAGTCCAGCAATTCCGGATGCGAGGGAATGCCGCCCATCCTGCCAAAGTCATTGGGCGTGTCGCACAGCCCGCTGCCAAAGTGAAAATGCCACACGCGATTGACGATGCTGCGCCAGCTGAGCGGGTTCTGCGCGTGCGCCAGCCAGTCCGCCAGCGCGGCGCGCCGCGCCGCTTCGCTCTGCGGATTGGACAGCGTAAACCGCCCGGGCAGCGCCCGGATTGCCGAGAGCGCCCCCGGTTCGGCCAGCGCGCCGGGCTTGTCGATGTCGCCGCGACTTAAGACATGGACGGGCTTGGGCGCCATGCCCGGCACCGCCGCGTACACCTTCGCCGGGCCGGGCAACCGGGCCAGTTCGGCCAGTGCGTGCCCCCGAAGCGCCCACGCCGCCAGCGCCAGCCGTTCTTCGGGCGCGCGATTTTCAGGGGTGCGCCGCAGCGCGGCCGCCACCTGCGGCGGCACGGGATCGGCCGTGGCGTTGGTGGCCTGCGTCACCGAAAGGCGGAACCGCCCGATGAGATGCCCGCCGCCGTGCCATTGATGGAGTACAACACGCAAGCGCGAGCCCTCGACCAGCGGCACGGGCGCTTCAAGCTCAAACACCGCGACGTGCGATTCGCCCACGCGTGGATAGATGCCCCACGCCGTGCCGTTGTTGCCATCGAGCGCGTGCGTGATGCTCCAGCCCTCTTGATTAAAATCCGCCGTGGCGCGGCGCATTTTAAGCTTCGTGCCGTTGGCCGCGCCCGACGCCAGCGTGTGGGCTTCAAACTCGGTGAGGTGCAGGTTTCCGTTGTCCTGACGGCCCGGCCCCATCTTGGGCAGCGAGGGGGCCGCCAACACTTCCAATCGCAGCGCGCCGATTTTAGCCAGCTTGGACACGCCCGTGACGGTGTAGGTGTCCTTCTCCGGACGCGTGCCGCCTGAAGTAATGGCGCCGTCGGGTTCGACTTTGAGAGTGGCGCCGCCGGAAGACCCGGCTGATTCCACCGCCAGCTCGTGCCACGCCGTGGCGTTGGATCCCAGTGTGGTTTCCCAGCGGGAAATGACCGGCGCGTATTCCTGCGCCAGAAGCACCGCGGCGTTGCGCGCGTCGGCCGCCGCCAGCAGTGACTGCCAGTGGCGGCGCTGCTGAACCAGCGCGGCCGATTCTTCAAAGGGCAGGTCGCCCTTGCTCACCCCCGCAAAGACGGCTTGCAGCGCGTAGTAGTCCTCCTTCGGGATGGGATCAAACTTGTGATCGTGGCAGCGGGCGCAGTGGATGGTGCTGCTGGCAAAGGCGCTCAGGGTCTGCGTCACCAGATCGTCGCGATCCAGATAGTCAAAGGTGCGCGGCGCGGTGCTCGCGGTGCTCTGGTCATACGGCCCGGCACCCAGAAACCCCAGCGCCGCGGCGAGCGCGGGCTCGGCAGGAAAGAACACGTCGGCGGCCAACTGCTCGCGGATAAAGCGCGGCCAGGGCGTGTCGCGGTTCATGGCGCCAATGACGTAGTCGCGATAGCGCCAGGCGTTGGTGCGCAGGGCGTCGTGCTCAAAGCCGTGGGTGTCGGCAAAGTGGATGGTGTCCAGCCAATGCCGCGCCCACCTTTCGCCATAGCGCGGGCTGGCCAGCAGGCGCTCCACCTGTTTCTCGTAGGCGTCGGCCGCGGGATCGGCCACAAAGGCGCGCACCTCCTGCGGGGTGGGCGGCAGGCCGGTTAGATCCAGACTCAGCCGCCGCAGCAGCGTGCGCCGGTCGGCCTCGGGCGCGAAGCCAGCCTTGTGGGTTTTAATCTGGGCCAGCTTCGCCAGCAGGAACGCGTCGGGGGGCGTGCGCACCTGCCGGGCCAGCGTGGCATCAAGCTGCGGCAGCGCAGGCGACGTCAACGGGCGCAGCGACCACCAGAGTGTGGCGTTGGACTCGTCCGCAGCCGCCACGTTCGCCTGCCACGCCCACGCCAGGGCGCACGCCATCCACCATGCGCCGCGAGGGCTCATGCGAGCAGGGCACGGACAACTTCGCCGTGGACGTCCGTGAGGCGCCAGTCGCGCCCTTGAAACCGGTGAGTCAGGCGGCGGTGATCAATGCCCAGGAGGTGCAGCATCGTGGCGTGCAGGTCGTTCACGTGAACGACATCCTGCACGGCGTTGTAGCCCAGCTCGTCGGTGGCGCCGTGGGTGATGCCGCCACGAATCCCCGCGCCGCAAAGAAACATCGAGAACCCGTTCTTGTGGTGGTCGCGCCCGGGGCCGCCCTTGTTGGACTGCGCCATGGGCGTGCGGCCAAACTCCCCGCCCCACACGATGAGCGTGTCCTCAAAGAGACCGCGCTGCTTGAGGTCAATGATGAGCGCGGCCATCGCGCGATCCACATGGGCGGCGTTCTGCGGAAAGAAGCGGGCGATGTCGTTGTGATGATCCCAGTCGCGGTGATAAAGCTGGATGAAGCGCACGCCCCGCTCGACCAGTCGCCGCGCCAGAAGACAGTTACTGGCAAAGGAGCCATCGCCGGGCGTGCAGCCGTAGAGCGCGCGCACTGATTCGGGCTCGGCTCTGGTGTCCATGAGGCCGGGCACGCTTGTCTGCATCCGAAAGGCCATTTCATACTGCGCCATGCGCGCCTCGCGTTCGGCATCGAAAGGAGAGGCCCCGGCGCGATCAAGCTGCCGCACGGCCTCCACGACGTCGCCCTGCCGCCCTTCGTTGACACCGGGCGGGTTTCGCACATAGAGCACCGGGTCGCCCTTGGCGCGCAGTTCGACGCCCTGAAACTGGCCGGGAAGAAAGCCGCTGTGCCACTGCCGTGTGGAAATGGGCTGCGGACTGCGCCCCTCGGTGGAGGTGAGCACGACAAAGCCCGGCAGGTTCTCGCATTCGCTGCCCAGCCCGTAAAGCACCCACGACCCCATGCTGGGCCGCCCGGGGAGGGCGGTGCCCGTGTTCATGAGCGTGTGCGCCGGGTCGTGGTTGATGGCGTCGGTGCGCATCGAGCGGATGATCGCCAGATGGTCGGCCACGCCGCCCAGATGGGGAAAGAGCTCGCACAGTTCCTGTCCGGCCCGCCCGTGCTTCTTGAATCCAAAGAGCGGCCGCAGGCACTTGAGCTTCTGCCCCTGCAACTGCGCGATGGACTCATTGGCCGTGAACGACCCGGGCATCGGCTCCCCATGCATGGCGTGAAGCCTGGGCTTGAAGTCGAAGGTCTCCAGATGCGAAGGCCCGCCGGCCATGTAGAGGTAGATGACCCGCCGCGCGCGCGCCGCATGATGCGTGGGCCACGCCACGCCACGCCCCCGGGCGGCACCCGCACTGGCGCCTGCGCCCGCTGCGGCAACACCGCCCATCGCCGCCAGCGCCAGCGTTCCCAATCCCAAGCCGCCCAAGAAAACGCGCCGGGCGATGTCCGGCGCAAGCATCGCCCCTTGGGCGTTTGCTTCAGGGTTCGCCATTGGGCCGATCATCCTCCGCGCCCCGCCGCTCCGCAAGGTCTTTGGCATCCATCTGCATTCGCAGCTGCGCCGCGCGCGCCTTGCCGGCGGCAATCTGGGCGGCGTCCATCCTCCTCGCCGCTTCATCCCGCCATTTCCTGGAAAGGCCGTGGGTGTCGGCCGAGAGGTGCTGCCACGCATAGGACTCAATCAAATCCTTCTTCACCCCCCGCCCCTCTTGATAGCAAAGGCCCAGTTGATTTTGTGAGGGCACATGATCCTGCTCGGCCGCGAGACGAAACCACTTCACCGCCCCGGCCTCGTCGCGGCGCTCCAGCAGAAGCATCTGGCCCTGCTCGTGCTGCGCAATGGGATGATGCTGCGCCAAGGCCAGTGTGCGCCAGGCGTGCGCCTGCTTTTTATCAACCGGCACACCCACGCCAAACTCGAACACGGCACAGAGCGCCATCTGCGCATCGGCGTCGCCTTGCGCGGCGGCCTTGCGATACCAATGCAGGGCCGTGACAAGGTCCACCTTCATTCCCCACCCTTGCGAGTGGCAATCGCCCAACCTCACTTGCGAGCGTGCATGACCCTGCAGGGCGGCCATGCGCCAGAAGTGAACGGCCTGGGCCAAGTCCTCCTGCCGCCTACCCAGAAAGCGGTCGTACTCGTAATAATAATGCCGGCCAAGCTGATGCTGCGCGGAGGCATTGCCCGCCTGCGCCCTGGCGCGAAGGGCCGCCAGCGCCTTGTCATCGAACGCTGGGCGTGGGGCAGCACCCAGCCTTTGGCTCGGAGCGAGCACCAAGAAAAGGCCGCAACACACCCCAAACCACACTCCCACCGCATTGGCCCGGCAAGCCATGACCCCATCCTAGCACACAGGCCGGGCGTGTTCCAGCGCCGGCTTGGGTGGCGTGGTTGTCATTCGCCACACTCAATTGCTGAACTGTCGCCCGCCGTGACCGTCGACCCGAACGAAAACTTCTTTGGGCTTGCGTCTTTCCGGCTCAGATCGATCTCCGCCCCTTGTTGTGAACTCGGCAGGGGTGGCGGTGACGCTCAGCGACGGCGCAGATAGAACGGAGTCAGAGAATTCTGCCGTGGCGTGTAACCCGGCGTCGCAGGCAGTCTATAACCGCCCATGCCGCCACTCGAAGGTGGGGTGACTACCGTGCCGGCCTTTCCGGTGTAGGGGTTGATATTACCCTTCGTGCTCCAGTTGTTGTTGAAGCTTTTGTCTGGAGCAGACCGGTAGTACGGCTGAACGAATGTGCCGTCCTTGCGGGTGTACCCTTGAACTTGAACGCGGTCGGCGGCCAGCAACGGCGCGGCGAACGCAACCAAGAGAACTGCGATCATCCATTTGGCGTAGCGTTTCATTCTGTGCCTTTCTCTTTCACGGGTGGCGTCATGACATCACGGCCCCAAGCGCCTTCACCATTGCTTCAACGCCTGCGTGACGCAGTACGTGTTCTCTTTTCGCTGCGGCGGGCGTGCTGTCCAGAAGAACTCTTGGCTTCACCTCGTGCAGCAGCCCTGCCCCATGGTCACAGAGCAAAGTCCCATGGACACGGAGCCAAGTCCTATGGGCACAGAGCCCCCTTGCAGGGGGCAGTAGCAATCATTGCCCGCCGCAGGCGTATTGCTCCCCGCAGGGGGCATTTGCGTTGCGTCCAATTCTGGCGCAACGTAGAAGCAGAGGGCGCCATGAAAACCCAATCCGAACCTCCAGAGGTCAGCGCACTGCGCGCTTCGGCCCAGAAAGGCGACGCCCAGGCGCAATTCCTTTTGGGCGAACGCTATGACCATGGCCAGGGCGTGGTGAAGGATGAGCACGAGGCGGCCGGGTGGTTTCGCAAGGCCGCGGAAGCCGGACATGCCGGTGCGCAGTTTGGTCTGGGCAACCTCTATTTGAACGGCCAGGGCGTGGTGAAGGATGAGCAGGAGGCGGTGAAATGGT
>SXGS01043057.1_pt1 | contig 31302 bp, 23 predicted proteins | sample 3174681 | NCBI WGS metagenome assembly SXGS01 (sample SAMN11356861, study PRJNA531348) | freshwater metagenome | isolation source: freshwater sample F1-80 | place: China: Fuxian Lake, Yuxi | collected 2017-12-25 | reverse complement strand
TAGGAGACGCATCAGAACCATGTGCAGCTTTACGACCCGTCAGTCCTGTGAAAGAATCCTTTTCAGCGTTTTTAATCGAATGAACACCCACTGGAGTTCACGCCCGCTTTAACCTTTTACACAATATTCTTTACGCTACCTCTTGCAAATGTTTTGTGTTTGGGAGGCTAATCTTCCAAATGTCGTTGAAGAGTTCCCCATCGCTGCTTTGCCCTCCAGTCAGTATAAGTCCGTGGGGTGTTCGAATCAGTCCGTGGTTGGTTCGAGGTTGGGGTCCCTTGGCAGGCTTTACCGTTTTCCAAGAATCCGTGGTTGGGTCATAAAGCCCCCAGTCCGCAGGGTTTCCATCGGCCCCTTCACCTCCCCAGACGAGCATCTCCTTCCCAGTCCATAATCCTGTGTGAAGCTTTCGAGGACTGGGGGCATCCAACGCCGACATCGACCTCCAAGAGTCCGTTCTAGGGTCGTAGCGTGCCCCTGTATTCAAATGGGTATCACCCGAATTCCCACCCCAAAGGATCATTTCGCTCCCAGTCCAGACTGCGGTGTGATTCTCTCTGATCACGGGTGCGGATTGCTTTGAGACAACCGTCCACTCATCTCGCTCGGGACGGTATCTATAGCCTTGGGCTGTTGAGATTGGTGGTTTCGAGATGTATCCACCCCAGACGATGGCCTCTTTACCGGTCCAAATCATCGTCTGATTGAACCGTGGCGATGGGGAGTTGTTTCTACTCATAGAGATCCATAAGTTCAGTCGAGGGTTAAACCGTCCACCACCTTCGACGGGTTGTTCCTGATTCCGTCCACCCCAAATGATCATTTCATCCCCCGTCCACACGGCGACGTGATCGGCGCGTGGCGATGGTGATCCGTGAGTAGGGAGCGGAGTCCATCGATCGTTGGACGGCTCGTAAACACCGCCGGATTGCACCATCGTTCCGAGGGGATTTGATGATTGCTCGTATCCTCCCCAGATCAGCCACTGGCTTCCTGTCCAGACAGCACTCTGTCCGCATCGAGCCGATGGGGCTCCATTTGTTGAGATCTGATTCCAACGAGCCACTGAATACTTGTAACGCGCACCCGAATTAAGCCAATTCGAGTCGCCGGCACCACCCCAGATCAGTATCTCACCCCCCGTCCAAACACTCGAGTGAAGTTGGCGACCTTCTAACCAGGGGGCTGTTTCAACCCGTTGCCACTCCCGCACGGTCGCATGATGATCAGCCTTTGGCTTAGGATTTTTCGGTTCCGTTTTTGAGTCTTCGGCGCGAATGCGGATCGGTAGATTTAAGCAGAGAAGTCCGATGTAAACGCGGAAAATCCTGAGACAAAGTCGATGAAAAGAAGATTCCTTCAGATTGGAACCTAATCCAACCGTACACCCCCATCTCAAAATTGAAAAACCCACAAATAAAACAAGAGATTTTTTGCCGTCGAAGGTGTCTAACACTCAGCTAGACAACAACAACCGTGTTTTCAAAAGCAGGATTCAAGCCAGGGTTTTAAGAGGGAGGAAAGTTTACAAAGATTTTACAAACCCTTGCTCCGATCTGCCCTTGGAGCCAATAGTCTCCAGTTTCTACGGTGCAAAAAACCTTAGAGGTTCGAACACTGTTTGAGACAGGTGGTGAGATAGGGGAGCAACTGCTTCTTTCGAGAGACAATCCCTCTTAGTTCATAAATATCGGACTCGATTTTGGGATACTCGATCTTCGAAAGAAAGTTTTCCGCTCCCGCAACCAACAAAAGGGAGGACTGGGTCACCACGTCGGTGACTAGAAGTGCTGAAAAAAAGTAATGATTCGCTTTGCGGTGCTCAGCCACGGCCTCGATGATCGCCTTTTTACGCTTCCAAAATTGGTCGAAACCCATTTCTTCGATTTGCGCTATAGAAAAAAACTTTCCGTTCTCAGAGTATTCTTTGCAGTCAGTCCCCACGGCTTGTGTGGCCGTTTTGCTGACGAGGAGAGACCCCGATGCAAAAAGTCGTTCAGTGAAGGCGGTGGCATTAATCCCTGCGAGGGATTCCAAGGTCGCCAGAGTATCGGCATCGCGCTCCGTGGTTGTGGGTGAGGTAAGATTGAGGGTGTCCGAAACGATCCCTGCGAGGAGTATTCCAGCCAAATTAGCGGACATTTCGAGCCGGTAACGTAAAAACATTTCCGCCACGATTGTGGAGGTTGAACCCACGGGTTCGTTACGGAACAGGATCGGCTTTTGTGAAGTCAAACCGATACGATGGTGGTCGACCACCTCAATGATATCGGCAGTCTCGGCTCCGTTGACCGCTTGCGAAAGCTCATTGTGATCGACCAGAATCAATTGGCGATCCACCTTTCGAAGGAGATCGGATTTAGAGAGGATCCCCACCAGACGACGCCGTTCGTCGAGCACGGGAAACGCTTGGAAAACTGAGGCGGTCGCTAACCCTCGCACATCGGCCAAATACTCCTCTGCTTGGAACGCCAGAAACTTATCGTGGATCATGTTCTCGACGGTTATGGAGGTCCGCGAGAGCATGGCCGTGGTGGCTGAGTCATGAGGCGAAACCAAGAGCGACACCCCGTTCTTGCGAGCTTTTGCGAAGAGTTCCTCAGACACTTTTAATCCACCTGTAACTACGATCGCCCGGACGCCTCGATTGATCGCAAGATCTTGAACATCTTCCCGATCACCCACGATCACAATCAATTTCTCCCGAGGATACATCGGAAGTCGTTTCGAGAATGACTCAAGAGACATCGCTCCGATCATGAGGATGAGCGACTCTACTCGATCTGGATCTTGGACAAACACCATCTCTGCGGAAAGGGTTCGTGACAAATTGCGTAAGGAAGCGTGAACCGTTCGCGAATCGAAAAGCCGATGAGGTGCGGGAAAGAAGAATTTGGACATCTTGAACAAGGAAAGCAGCCCTCGACAGCTGCGATCTTCGTTCAGCACAGGAAGAACCCGAATATTCCGCTCATCCATTAGGCCCAGTGCCTCCGCGACGGTCGCCGTCGGTGGGAGGGATACCACGTTTTCCTGCATCACATCGCGAACCTTAGGTGCGACGTTGCTCACAAACTGTGGGGTGGGATAGCCAAATGTCCGTAATACAAAATCAATCCGATCGTTGGTGTCCCCGCATCGGGCAGCGACCGCATTGGACATCCCCGTCCGTCGCTTGAATTCGGCATACCCAATGGCGGCACAAATCGAATCCGTGTCTGGGTTTTTGTGGCCGATGACTAGGACATCGCTCATGAATTCGCGTTGAAAATGCCAGATCTCACGCCCCTTTAATTAAACCAGCTCTGCAATAACTGCAAGTGAGGTTCAGATTCAAAGCTTTAGGAAGATTTTCCGGCGATACATCCAGAAAAGGATTAGCCAGAGAACCGTGAGCGCAGAGGCGTTTCGGAACATTGCCGAGAAAGATTCTCCGAACAGGTTGAAAACATGGCGACCCAAATGGATCTGGAAGGACTGGACGATAAACCCATCGATCAGGTGTGCGAGGCAGTAAATCGCGATCGCATTCATCCCCACAACGACCAAGGGAAAAGCCCAAGCCCGATAAGCTTTCATTTCTATTGTGTAGTAGAAGAAAGCCGTGAGTAGGCAGCACCATCCGGCAGAAAACACTACCCAACCCGGAGTCCATATCCGCTTCACCATCGGGGATATTCCCGTCAAGTTCAGCAACTGACCAAGCACCAGACAAGCAACACCTGCGAAAATCATGTATTTGAGTTTCGTAACGGATGAGGTGTTGGACTTGATCCATCCTCCCATCAGCAGGCCACAAATCATCGTCCCAAGCGTCGGTATGAAACTCAGCGTCAAATAGCCTCCACCGTTGTAAACAAACAGCTTCTCTCTCGGGAAAAGGTTGAGGAACCACTGGTCAAAATAAGCTGCCAGATTGGTGTTCTTATCCCAATGTGCTGCAAAACCTTGAAGATGACCCCAGTTTGCCGGAACCCCAACCGATGCGTAGTCGAACGTCGCCGTTGGCAGTGGATAAAGTGCGAAGGCAAGCCAATAGAAAAAGAGGATCCCAACCAATGCGATCCATTGGATCTTCGGCTTTGTCCACCCCAACAAGAACAGGAACGTATATCCCAAACCGATTTGCGATAAAGTGTCCTCGAATGTCCAGTAGGTTTGCGAGTGATGAGTGCTCCGCAGGAACACCCCTAACATTACCAGTAGGAGCGATCGCCACAACGCATGGATAAATAACTTTGAAAAATTGTCCCCTTTAGCAACCCGGTTCGCGATCGAATAGGGCACAGCTACCCCCACGATGAAACTAAAAGAGGGTTGAATCAAATCCCACAGCGAGCAACCCACCCACGCAACGTGATCCGTTTGATAAGCGAGAAATTGGAGGATCGGGCATTGCGCACAATTCCTCGCCAGATGGGATAACCCCAAACCTTCGGACGCCATGAGCAGCATCACGAAGCCTCTATAGGCGTCCAAGGAAAGTAGCCGCGACGGGCCGTTCGAAGCCGGGGTTGAGGTGACACTAGGCTGCACGAGAGAAGCCTACCATAACCAGTGAACCGGCCAAGCACCAAATCCCCGGCCAAGATTCGCTAGTTCGTGTCACCAAACGGGCATCCTGTGGTTCTTGACTTTGGTTGGATGCCTCGCCTAGTTTATTGCCATGATTCGTGGGTGCATGCGATTCCTCTTATGCGTGGTGGTATTCTTGGCGTTGCCTCGGGAAACCCCGGCCCCAGTAGTTTATCGTCCGGGTGAAGGGTGGACTTGGGAACCTATTGGCGGCGCAAAATGGCGACGCACTCGGGCCAAGGATCAACTTGAGGTAGCGCAAGCTGCGTTCGACCAAAAGGATTTCAAGACAGCCATGCGCGCCGCTCGTCATGGCGTGAATACTTGGCCGATGTCGGATTACGCACCCAACGGCCAATATCTTTTAGGCCGCTGCTACGAGGAAATCGGTCAGGATGAGAAAGCCTTCAACACGTATCAGGGGCTACTAACCAAATATCCCAAAGTGAACAATTACGAGGAGGTTTTGCAGCGACAATACACGATTGCCAACCGATTTCTGGCAGGTCAATGGTTCAAGCTGTTTGGCGTTGTTCCTTTCTTTCCGTCGATGGATAAAACCGTCGAAATGTATGACAAATTGATCAAGAATGGGCCTTACAGTGATATTGCCCCCTTCGCTCAATTGAATGTTGGGGCTGCTCGCGAGAAGCAGTCGGATTATTCGGCGGCTGTCAAAGCATACGAGAAAGCTGCGGATCGGTATCATGATATGGAAAAAGTGGTTCCCGATGCCCTTTACAAAGCAGGAGAAGCTTATCATAAACAGGCGAAAACCGCCGATTATGATCAGGGCATCTCTGGACAATCCATCGCAGCGTTTTCTGATTTTACGGTTCTCTACCCGAACGAACCTCGAGTTGGCGAAGTCAAAAAAGTGATCGATGAGTTGAAGGCTGAACAAGCTCGAGGAAGCTACAGCATCGCTAAATTTTACGAAAAAAAGAAAAACCTCGTTGCCGCGTTGATTTATTATAACGAAGTTTTGGTGAAGGACTCCTCGTCCAAACACGCTGAGGAAGCTCGGCAAAGGATTCAGTCGATCAGGGAGACTCTAGCTCAAAAAGGTAACGCGAAGTGAGTTTGCAGCCCACATCTTTACTCAAAGGTGGAACTTCCCTTCGCTCGATCGGGAGGCAGGCCGGGTCAATTCTCTGCGCGGGCATATGTTTCCTAATTATTTGTTCACTGGGTTGTGCAAACTATCAATTAGGGCCGACAAACGGTATTCCTGCGGGTTCACGGTCGCTTCAAGTCAATTTATTCCGGAACGAAACACTTGAACCTCGTTTAGGTGAGGCGGTGGGTTTTGCGATGCGTCGGCGTGTTCAGCAGGATGGCACTTATCGCCTCGATACCCATGGCGATGGGGACATCATTATGAACGGCACCATCGTTGGCTATACCCGTGATGGGCTAACGTTTCAGCCCGAGGATCTTCTGACCGTACGTGATTTCGAACTGCAAATGGCAGTGAAAATAACTGCGATGGAACGTTCCACCGGCCGACTCGTGCTCGACTCTACCGTCACTGGCCGATCCACTGTTCGGGTGGGCAATAATCAAAATGCCGCTGAAGTTCAGGCTTTGCCACTGTTAGCCGATGATTTAGCACGCAATGTCATCGGGCGATTAGCCGACAGCAAATGGTGAGACGAAAGTTTGATGCAACTGGCTGGGTAAGGCGTCAAAAAAGCCAAATTGCATGAAAGTTCATCTAATTCTTCAAATTCTCGCTGTTGGTAGTGCCATTACCACATTCGCGGCGGATTGGCCTCAATGGCGTGGTCCACAGCGTGACGGCCTCTCCACCGGCCTTCCCGTCCACCTCCCGAAGGACGGCTCCCAAATGTTGCCCAAATGGAAGGTTCCAATTGGCACGGGGTTTTCCTCACCCATTGTTTCAGGAGGTCGTGTTTACTTTCTAGATGACCAAGGTGGCCAAGAAACGGTTCATTGTTTGGAGGCGAAGTCTGGGAAGCAAATCTGGCGGAAGGAGTATGCAGAAACTTTTGGTGACGAGTGGGGGAAAGGGCCGCGTTCGACTCCGTTCATCGACGGAGATCGCCTTTATTTACAATCGTGCAGGGGCGAATTTCAGTGTCTAGAAGCAGCGACCGGAAAGAAAATTTGGGCACTAGATTTCGAGAAAGATTTCGGGGTCACTTTTCTAGGGATGAAGTCTCAGGAAGGAACCGCGCGACGTCGTGGCAATAACGGCACTGCGGTAATCGCCGGGGAATTGGTGGTGATCCAAGTAGGGAAAGCGAACGGGGCCACACTCGTTGCGTGCGATAAGAAAACAGGGCTAGTTCGTTGGCAGGCGGGCCAAGATGAGGCGGCCTATTCTTCCTTGGTCTCGACGGTTTTGGCGGGCACGCCGGTCGTATTGGCGTTGACCGCGACCCAATTGCTTGTGGTCGATCTTAAGGATGGTCGCGTCCTCGCGAATCCTACGTTGCGAACCCATGCTAATCGACATGTGGCAACACCCTTGGTTGTGGGGGACACTGTGTTTGTTAACTCCCACACATTCGGGGTGGTGGCATTCTCGGCCGTTAAAACTGGGGCCGATTTCCAATTGACCCAGAAATGGTCAAATCCCGAGTGTAAGATCAATCTCGCGAGTCTGGTCTCGGTCAACGGAGCGTTGTATGCCCAAGGACCATTGCAAAACTATGTTTGCCTCGACATTGCGACCGGACGCCAGCTCTGGTCTCTCCCCGGTTTTGGAAAAGAATACTCGGCCACAATCGGGATTGGCGAAACGTTGTTAGTTTTAACCGATCAAGGCGAGATGATCAGTTTGATCGCGAATCCAGAGCGACCCAAAGAGCTGACCCGATGGCAGATCTGCGGGAAACAGTGGAACCATCCTGCTTTGGCAGATGGCAGGATTTTTATTCGTGATCAGCGAGAATTGGCGTGCTACGACCTCCCGTCCACCCTCTGAGGAGAAGCCCCATTTTTTATATTGGGATTGGCGAAATCTGGGTTCCTGTGGCAACTTGAATCGTGCGCATAGCCATCTATCCAGGCAGTTTTGACCCGCTTACAAACGGTCATCTGGACATTATCCAACGAGCTGCGAAGATTTTCGATCGTGTCGTCGTTGCTGTCGCGAAAAATGACAGCAAATCGCCACTGTTCACTATGGCCCAACGGCAGCAGTTGGTAGGTCGTTGCGTTGCACACCTCTCCAATGTCGAAGTCGATTGTTTTAGCGGCCTCTTGGTTAATTATGTGGAGCGTCGCGGAACAGATGTCATCATCCGCGGCTTAAGGGCGGTGTCTGATTTTGAATTTGAGTTTCAGATGGCTCTGATGAACCGGAAGCTGAACGAACGTGTTGAAACCATTTTCATGATGCCAAAAGATACCTTTACGTTTTTGAGTTCTGGATTAGTCAAAGAGATCGCACGGCTCGGGGGTGATGTAACCCCCTTTGTCCCACCCGCTGTTCGGGAGGCCCTTAGCAGCGTGTTCACGTCGAGCCCTTCCCAACCCACCGTCTAGGTTATGCCAATTCCGATTAATCTCCATCTGCTCTCGGAGGAAGACCTCCATTTGGTTGGCGAGCTGACTCCTCAGGAAATCGAATTCGATCTGACGGATGAAATGATTCGTGCGGACTTTCCGCTAAATTACGACCTTACCATCAGTCATTCCGAGGAAAGCATCCTTATTCAGGGATGCTTCTCTCTTCAATTAAACTGTGACTGCGTCCGTTGTCTTCGGTCGTTCCGACACCAGATCGACATGGATCCTTGGGATGTCCTCGTGCCATTAGAGGGAGAGGACAGTCCCAAAATTGTCGATGATTGTGTTGACATTCTTCCGTATCTAAGGGAGGATGCCCTTCTTGCGTTTCCGCGGCATCCGGTGTGCAGCGTGGAATGTAAAGGGTTGACCGTGGAGCCGACGACGAGCGAGGCCACGCCAGCAACCTCCCATCAAGCAGAGGAAAAGCCCTCAGCGTGGAGCGAGTTAGACAAGTTGAAATTTAAATAGATTTGAGTGATTTATGGGCGTACCAAAGCGTAAACCTTCCCGTAGCCGCCAGCGCATGCGCCGGGCGTATAACAGTGTTCTGACACTGCCACAATTGGGAATTTGTTCCCAATGCGCGGCACCTGCAACACCGCACCGAGTTTGCCCATCTTGTGGATTCTACAAGGGGCGTCAGGTCATTGCCGTCGAGGCATACGCCTAATTTGCGTTGAAAAAGCGTGATGAGAACTCTGTTCTCCACGCTTTTTTCATTTATGCGCATAGTCGTGGATGTCATGGGTGGTGACCACGGGTGCGACGAGGTGGTCATGGGGGCGAAGCTGGCGTTAGCAGCGACACCTAAGATCACTGAACTCCATCTGGTGGGTAACGAACCCGATGTCCTAGCCGCACTCAAAACCGCTGAACTTTCTGATCGGCGGATTTCGATCACCCACGCCAGCCAGGTCCTCACCATGGAGGATAAACCTGTGGAGGGTTTGCGCCGGAAAAAGGACTGCTCCCTCCTCAAAGCCGTGGAGTTGCTGAAGGATGGTCGGGGAGACGCCATGGTTTCTCTGGGGAACACAGGTGGCTTAGTGGCCGCGTCCACAATTCGATTACGCACTTTACCCGGTGTCGAACGACCCGCCATCACTGCTGTTATTCCGTCGGAGACTAAAGAGTTTGTCCTCATCGACGCTGGGGCTAATCCCGATTGTAAGCCCATCCATCTCGCCCAGTTTGCCATCATGGGCAGTATTTATTCTCGAGAAATCCTCGGCCGCAACCAACCTCGGGTCGGGATTCTGAGTAATGGGACTGAAATAACCAAGGGAACCGAACTCACTCGCGAGGCGGCAGTTTTATGCGGCAAGCTCGGGTTGAATTTTATTGGGTATGTCGAGGGCCATGATTTATATTCGGATCGTGTCGAGGTTGTCGTAACAGACGGGTTTGTGGGGAATATTGTGCTCAAAACTTCGGAGAGTTTGGCCAAAGGGATTTTCGGAATTCTGAAGCGAGAATTGACAGCCACACCGATTCGCAAATTGGGAGCGTTGATCGCGAAAGGGGCGTTTCGCTCGGTGAAAAAGAGGATGGATCCAGAGGTCTATGGTGGGGCACCCTTGCTGGGTCTCAACGGAAATGTTGTCAAAGCTCATGGATCAGCCCGGAAAGGTGCCGTGATGAACGCGATTCGGGTGGCAGGCGAAGCCGTGGAGCACCGTATTAATGATTTAATTGTTCAGCAAATTGCCGATACTTTGAGCAGCCCATCGTTACTCACAAAATGACCACCGATTCTACTCCAAAGGTTTTTAATAACCCCCGCAAGAAAGAGGGCTTCAACGGGCGGGTCTGTTCCATCGTTGGGGTGGGGTCTTATGTCCCGGAGCGAGTGTTGACCAACGCCGAACTCGAAAAAACGGTCGAGACCAGCGACGATTGGATTACCTCACGCACCGGCATTAAGGAACGCCGTATCGCTGCCGCAAACGAATACACCTCAGACCTAGCAGCAAAGGCAGCACAGAACGCGTTAGAAAACGCAGGTATCACAGCCGATCAGATCGACTTAATCATCGTCGCGACGATCACGCCAGACATGCTCTTTCCCTCAACGGCTTGTCTGGTTCAACAAAAAATCGGTGCCAAACGTGCCGCTGGTTTTGATATTGAAGCCGCTTGTTCAGGGTTTATTTTTGCATTGGAAATCGCCCAACAATTCGTGATGTCACACACGTATGAAACCGTGCTGGTGATCGGTGCTGAAAAACTTTCCTCGATCATTGATTGGACGGATCGTAACACCTGTGTGTTGTTCGGGGATGGAGCTGGAGCCGCAATCATTCAAGCCCGACCCGACAGTCACGGCCTGCTCACAACCTGCATGGGTTCGGATGGTTCCAAGGGTGAACTCCTTTCCATGCCAGCGGGCGGTAGTCGTTGTCCAGCGACTCCAGATTCGGTGGCTTCACGTCTCCATTATTTGCGAATGGATGGCAAAGAGACTTTCAAAAGTGCCGTCAATGCCATGCTTTCAGCCGCTCAAGAGGTCCTGCGCCGGTGCCAACTCGAGATCAGCCAGATCAAGTGCATCATCTCGCACCAGGCTAATCTGAGAATCATCAATGCCGTCAGTGATCGTCTGGGGGCAACGGAGGAACAGGTATTTATCAATCTTCACAAATACGGCAACACCTCGGCAGCATCGGTTGCGATCGCTTTGGATGAAGCGGTGAAGGCAGGCCGAGTGCAACGGGGTGATCTAGTTTTATTGGTTGTTTTCGGTGCGGGCCTCACATGGGGTGCTGCGGTCATCGAGTGGTGACGTTTTGCGGAAACAGGTGATGGATGGTGGTAGTTTGAGGCGTTCAAAAACAATCCTCAACTCACCCATCGAATTCTGATTCCTGCTACCTTTGTGGCACGGGCTGTGCTAATTTATAACATGGATAAATTTCAACAATACCTCGCCGCAGCGGTGCAAGCGGGAGCCTCTGACGTGCATCTCAAGGTAGGTGGAGCCGTGATCGTTCGCCTGAACCGTGTGCTCATCGAAGTGCAGGGCCCCACTCCTACTGAGGAGTGGATCAATCACGTGGTTCAATCCATCGTCCCGAAACATGCAAGAGAACGATTGGAGCGCGATCGCGAGGTAGATTTTTCTTATTACTCCCCGGGTTTAGGACGGTTCAGAACCAATGTTTTCCAACAAAAAGGAACGTTCGCCCTAGCCATGCGGTTTGTTAAAACCGAAGTGGCAACTTTTGAGGAACTCGGATTACGCCCGATCATCAAGACGATCGCCGAAGAGCATCGAGGGATCATCCTCATGGCGGGCACCACCGGCTGCGGTAAGTCCACGAGTTTGGCTGCGATCATCCAATATATCAACCACCACTCGAAAAAACACATCATCACGCTCGAAGACCCCATCGAGTTTGTTTTTGAAGATAGGCAATCAGTCATTGAACAACGTGAAGTAGGACTCGATACCAACTCTTTCCAAGAGGGCCTCAAGCATGTGCTCCGTCAGGATCCAGACGTTATCATGATCGGAGAAATGCGAGATTCAACCAGCTTTGCTGCGGCGATCAGTGCTGCCGATACAGGCCATTTAGTGCTCTCAACCCTTCACACCACGAATAGTGCCCAGTCCGTGGGCCGCATTTTAGATTTCTTTAAAGCCGAAGAACGGGAGCAAATCCGCAGGCAACTCGCAGGCACGTTGAAAGCGGTGGTCTGTCAGCGCATGGTAACGACAGTTTCTGGAGGGGTGACTCCCGCACAGGAAATCATGCTCAATACGCCCACCGTCCGCAAGTTGATCGAAGAAAACCGATTGGACAAACTGGGAGCCGCGATTGAAACCGGCATGGATGATGGGATGAGAAGCTTTAATCAAGACCTCTTCGAGCTCGTCAAAGAACGTCGAATTACAGAGAAAGAAGCCTTGTCGAAAGCCTCCAACCCGCAAGCCTTGGAGATGAATTTCAAGGGAATCTTCCTCGACGAAGGTCGAAGAATTTTGACCTAAGTTCGATCTTCGCTTCAGATCTTAAACCCTCTTTTTTGCGTCAGGCGACGGGCTCAGAAACACATCATCTTTCCGCAATGGTTTCAGAATCATTTGGACCGACCGTTCAACAGCCCCTTGGTTTTCAGTGATGACTTTCATGGCGGCTTGGCCGAGTTCGTTGCGTGCCTGTTCGTTCGCAAGGAGGTGCAACATCACAGACTCTAATTCAACAGCATCCGCAACCTGTCTCGCACCGCCTGCTCCCACCAATGATTCGGTGATGGATCGGAAATTTTGCATGTTCGGCCCAAACACAATGGCTTTGCCGAGTGACGCCGGCTCCAACGGGTTTTGCCCTCCTTTGGCTGTAAGGCTTTTACCGATAAAAATTAGGGACGCACACGCGTAAAACTGAAGCAGTTCACCCGTTGTGTTCACAACAAGGCAGTCGAACTCCCCTGGATTTGACTGACTCTGCATCGAAACCTCCGTCCGGAAAACGGGTCTGACTCCCGATTTTTTCAAATCCCGACCCGCATCCTGACTACGTTCAAAATGACGTGGAACCACGACCAAAAACAAGTTCGGAAATACCTTTTTAAGTCGGACATAAATCTCTCCGAGAATTGCCTCTTCCCCTTCATGGGTGCTGCCACCCACTAAGACCATGGGATTGGCAGGCACCGCGATCTGTCGAAAAATATCCCCGACGCTGAAAGCGGGTCTTTCGTCCAACTTCGCTGAATCGAACTTAAGATTTCCAAGCTCTTTAACTTTTCTTGGTCTGCACCCCAGAGTGATCATCCGCTGGCCGTCTTCCTCGTTTTGGACTCCCACGCCTGCAAAAGAGGCGAAAATGCCGCCAAAAAGGAACCGAGCACGTCGGTAACGTTGAAACGAGCGTTCCGACATCCGGGCATTAATCAAAAAAACAGGGATCCCCCTCGACTGAGCTTTCCAAAGGAAATTAGGCCAGATCTCAGCCTCCACCAGCACGATGGCTTCGGGATTTACCACCCGAAGGGCACGATTGATGAACATCGGCCAGTCGATTGGAAAATAGACTTTTATAATATGAGTCGGGAGCTTCTTTTTGAGTTCCGACATCCCCGTGGACGTTGTCGTTGAAACAAGGAGCTTAAGGTTAGGTGCATGCCGTTCCAGAGAACGGATCAGTTGGGTGGCGAGGTTGACTTCGCCCACACTGACCGCGTGAATCCAAAGGCAATTCCGGTTGCTGACTGCAGCTTTGATAGGGGTATCAAAAACACCAAAACGCTGCCAAAACCCGCGCTTCCAATGCCCTCTACGCCACATTTTAAAAAAGTAAAATGGTGCGGTCAGCAGGAAAGAGAACAGGAACAGCAGATTGTAAATGAACCTCATCAAGTTTGTGGGTGTCAGTGTTTCAAGATCGATTTGCAACGAGCCAAATAAAGCGGACTTCCAAAAAGCTGTTTCCTTCGCACTCCCCTTTGTTAAACCACGCGTGCAAAGAGTGACAAGCGTTTTTGCTCAAAAGTACGAAGGTTTGGTTCGTTCGACCCGATCAGAATCTGCTTTCTCCAAGTTCCGAAGTTGAAAACCTCTGGGTTGCCCTAGAGGCATCGGAAACGACGCAGACGGCCCACTGGATAAAAACCGCAGTGAGACCGTCCTTAGCCATCATCTACTGACAAATCCGGGGAGCGAGAGAGCCCGTTCCGTCACGGTACAATCTGCAACTGGAAGTAAAGTTCGTTCCAATTTTCCACGTCCCAATATTGCGGGTAAACCATCCTGTTGGTGGTGGCGGTGAAAGGCGTGCCTTGGTTCATCCAAGCAGCGAAGTCAGAAGAAACCTGTAATTGGTATTTTGTTCCGACCAATAAGCCCGAGAACGCAGGTTTAACTGCCTTCAACAAACCGACCCGGAGGCCAGATTCCTTTTCAAAGTTTTGCCCAATCTCTGCTGCTGTTAGGGCACCGGTGTAAACTCGTATATCATCAATCTGGCCCGGAAAGGAATCATAGGATGACCCGCTGTTTCTGCCAATTTTCGGAATAAAACCTCGCGAGTAATCGGGTTGGAGTGTTGTAGAATAAGTCCCCGCTAATTCGCCGTCGGTATAGAGGAACCCGCCAGTGGCGGTCCAAACGCCAACGACCTGATGCCACTGCCCGATTGAAAGGGGGGCGGCGGATTGCACACCGCTTCCTCTATTCCCTGTGTCCGTCACGTTCATCCCTGCAGGTCGGCTGTTGATCGCCAATTCGTAGCCAGACGTGCTGAGAATGCGCCCGCTCACGGTCGATGCGAACTTGACCCACGCAGTGACCGTGAAGGGTGGCGATAAGTTCAAGGCTGTCGTGTTGATCGTGACAAGCGAACTGGAAGATCCCGAGAATGACCCTGCGGCACCAGCGACACCAAATCGATCTGGAACAAAACCAACACCACTGGCGGTTCCATGAAGGCCATTTCCGCTCGCGTCCTTGGCGTTTCCGTTGAATGGGTAGTAAGCAACAAGGGTGCCCGGGGGTTGAACAACAATATGCGCCTCGGCATTGTAAAGTTCAGTAACTTCCCCCGCAGTAAATGGGTGCCTGAACAGGCGCACATCGTCAATCAGGCCGCCAAAACCATCAGACTCGCTTCCCGCGTTGCCTCCGATTTCGTCAGTGACATACTGCGGTCTCGCATAATCTATCGGGTCGGTAGCCGCGATGGATCCTGCGAATGTCCCGTTGATGAACATTTTTAATTCTGTCGAAGTGCGGACGCCGATGACATGGGTCCAAGTTCCCGATGAGACGGTTTTATCAGAATACAATGTCGTGGAATACACCGTAGGGTTGGCACCCGGTTTCATTGAATTATTGAACCACAGTGCACGAGCCGATCCCGTTCCTTGGGTTCCGATCTCAAATCCTGACGTGCTAAAAATGCGAGGATGAACAGCACCCAACCCCGCCGTAAAGTTTACCCATGCACTCACCGTGAAACCCACCGGAACTCGAAGTGCTTTGGAGGATATTTTTACATTCGACGAGCCATTCCCAGCGAGCGAAACGGCACCATTAGGAACTCCGAAACGATCAGGCCCGTAAGTGACGCTATTGGCCGTGCCGTGGTTGCCATTCCCACTCGCGTCCTCAGCGTTGCCATCAAACGGATAGAATGCCACCAAGTCACTGGCATTGGATGGTTTTGACTCGTGCTCGTAAAGTTGGCTTATCTCCGTCGAGGTCAGCGCGTGATTATAAATACGCACATCATCAATCGTTCCGCGGAAACCCACCGACCCGTCCATCCAAGACCCAATTGCGAGTACAGACAATGGAGTATTCAGAGCCCTGCTTCCCGCTGCTTTTAGTACTCCGTCCATGGTGAGAGAGAGTGTGGAGCCATCGTAGACAACAACGACGTGATGCCATGTTGAATCAACAACCATCCCCGAGATGACTTCGTTCCCCCATGTCGATGCGGTCCAAGTGTAAGGTGAACCGTTATTCATACAACCAAATGACCGGTTTATTCCTTCGCCTCCCCATGAAAAAAGATGTGCTCCTTGAGTAGGATCAGGTTGAGCTGCCGCCCAAAGCGATACAGTCCTCGGTGCTGAACCAATGGGGATATTTGCGATGTTGACCGAAATGTAAGTGTTAGTGCCTGTGAATGCGTAAGCCTTTCCGGATTCGCCGAAGCGGTCTCGAGTAGGCAAGGCTCCATGAACATTGCCATGATGCCCGTTGCCACTAGTGTCGAACGCGTTGCCGTCGAATGGATAAAACGCGACAAGCCCATTGGTCAGAAAAGTCTGACCGTTGAGTGAAGTTAACGTTGTCGCTAGAAGCACTGAAGCCAGAGCGAACAACCCCAAAGAATTGTGAATGGTTTTCATATTGGAAACGCCCGTAACCGTGATTTAAAGCCGACTTACTCATGGTCGGTTCAAATCGTCAAGAGTAAAACACTTACGAGAGGCGGGTGTTTTGTTCAGCCGGGCAATGACACGCTGCCAATGTGGCAGAGAGCATCCGCAAGCGACTGATTTCGCGATTGCGCGAGTTGAGGAAACTGCACGGGATTACCCAAGAGCAGTTTTCTGAGCTTTCTGGTTTTTCGTACAAGTTTTATCAACTCATCGAAATCGGTCGAAAGTGCGATTTGCGGCTCTCGAGTCTGGAACGATTGGCGAAAGCCTACACAATCGAGGTGCACGAACTGCTTGGCCCAGAACCTCCACAAACACAATTTCCAAAGCGCATTCCATCAAAACGTAGAATCAAACCACCACGCAAACCTGAGGCTGCCTGATGGTTTTGCTTTCAGTCCGCGTCGCCTCGTTGGTTCTGTTTTGAGTTTTCTATTTCTCTCACCATCTTGCCGAGACCTCTTGACGAGTTCCGGACGACGGTTTTGACCTTTGCTTATGGCTGTTGGCGACTTATGCTTACCGTTCCGCTCAGAGCGGTCTTTATGAATCCTGAAGTTGAAATTTACGACACAACCCTGCGCGATGGCAGCCAGGGTGAAGGCATCAACTTTTCCGTGGCTGACAAAATGCGCATTGCGGAACGTCTGGATGATTTTGGCGTTCATTTTATCGAAGGCGGTTGGCCCGGCAGCAATCCCAAGGACATCGAATTCTTCTCCCAAGCCAAACACCATCATTGGAAACATGCTCGTTTGGCCGCGTTCGGTTCCACTCGCCGCAAAAACATCGAAGTCGAAAAAGATGAACAGGTCCAGCTACTGATCGCTGCGGAGACTCCGGTTGTCACCATTTACGGGAAGACTTGGATGCTGCATGTCACCGAGGTGTTGAATACGACGGCGGAAGAGAACCTCGCGATGATCGCGGACACCATTCGGTTTCTCAAACAGCACGGAAAGCATGTGATTTACGATGCGGAGCACGCATTCGACGGTTACAAGGATAACCCAGAATATGCACTCGCAACTTGGGAAGCTGCCCAAAGAGCAGGGGCTGACATTATCACGCTCTGCGATACCAATGGCGGTTGTCTTCCTTCGGAAGTTGCGATCGTCGTGCAGGCTGCTCAGGCGCGATTAGTGGGAGTAAAGCTCGGTATCCACACCCATAACGATGCGGGGTTAGGGGTTGCCAATGCGTTGGCGGCTGTGGGAGCCGGTGCGTCGCATGTCCAAGGGACGGTCAATGGTTATGGTGAACGGATAGGAAACTGTAACATCATCACCGCCATCGCCAATTTATCCCTAAAAATGAACCGGACCTGCGTGCGTCCGGGGGCACTAGAAAAGCTGAAAGACTTGTCCCAGTTTGTGGATGAGATCGCGAACATCCGGCATGATCCACGCCAGCCGTGGGTGGGTTCAGCCGCTTTTGCTCATAAGGGGGGCACTCACGTCAACGCGGTTCTCAAGGTGGTTCACAGTTATGAGCATGTGAATCCTGAGTTGGTAGGCAATTCGCGACGGGTGTTGATTAGCGATCTGGCTGGGCGCAGCAATATCGTGATGAAAGCTCGCGAGCTGGGGTTCGATCTGGCGACGAATACTCCCGAGTTGAAAGAGATTCTCACGCGGATCAAAGCTCTCGAACACCAAGGTTACGAGTTCGAAGCGGCGGAAGGCTCCTTGGCATTGTTGATTCGGAAAACCCTGCGACATGTGGAGGCTCCGTTCAGGGTTGAAGCGTATCACGTCTCGATGAGAAGAGATCGCGAGGGTTCCGTTTGTGAAGCGACGGTGAAGGTGCAAGTGGGCGACAAGCAGTCCCATACCGTGGCTGAAGGGGACGGCCCTGTGAACGCGCTCGATTCCGCCCTCAGAGCGGCTCTCGTTCGCTTCTTCCCTGCTTTGGCAGATATTTCACTCACGGATTACAAAGTGCGCATCTTAAACTCGGACACCGGCACCGCCGCCAAGACTCGGGTTCTCATCGGCTCCACCGATGGCAAGGAAGATTGGAACACGGTCGGGGTGAGCGAAAACATCGTTGAGGCCAGCTTACAGGCTCTCGTCGATAGCCTTGAATATCGCCTGTTGAGTTCTGACCATCCCTCCGTCTAGTCGGATCTATTCCCATGTTAGAAATTCCCAAAACCTACGAGCCCCAATCTGTCGAATCGAAATGGTATCAATTCTGGTTGGATAACAACTGCTTTTTGGCTAATCCCCAATCGAATAAGCCGGCCTACTCAATTGTCATCCCGCCTCCGAACGTGACGGGAATCCTGCACATGGGCCACGTCCTGAACAACACGATTCAGGATATTCTTGCTCGCAAGGCACGCATGGAAGGGAAAGAAGTTCTCTGGTTGCCGGGGACTGATCATGCAGGAATCGCCACCCAAGTGATGGTCGAGAAAAAGGTCAAAAAAGAAGAGAAAAAATCTCGGCATGACCTAGGTCGCGAAGAGTTTCTTAAACGGGTCTGGGAGTGGAAGGAAAAGCACGGAGGCATCATTATCGACCAACTTAAAAAGTTGGGAGCTTCCTGTGATTGGTCCCGGGAACGGTTCACCATGGATCCGGAGTATTCCCAATGCGTCCAAAAAGTTTTTGTTGATCTCTATAAAAAAGGCCTGATTTACCGTGGTAAACGCATGGTGAATTGGTGTCCTGCATCGCAGACTGCCCTCTCTGATGAGGAGGTGATCATGACCGAGCAGAAGGGGCTTCTCTATTACTTCAAGGTTGAGGTAGCGGAGTTACCCGGCACGTTCTTGACCATTGCGACCACACGTCCTGAGACGATTCCCGGCGACACAGCGGTGGCCGTTAATCCCAAGGACAGTCGGTATGCCCATCTCATCGGGAAACACGTCGTGCGTCCCATCCCAGTCGAATTACCACAGGATCAAAAGCTCATTCCGATTATCGGTGATGCCTATGTGGATTTCGAATTCGGCACGGGCGTGCTCAAGGTTACCCCGGCGCATGACAAGGCGGATTTTGAAATCGGCCAGCGTCATAAGCTTCCAGTAATCGAAGTCATCGCTTCCAACGGGCGAATGAATTCTTCAGCGGGCCTCGAATTGGATGGGCTCGACAGGTTTGAAGCCCGCAAGAAATCTTCCGAAAAACTGCAAGAACTTGGATTGCTCGAAAAGGAAGAACCCTACGTCAACAGCGTCGGCTTTAGTGAACGCGAAAAAGTGCCTATTGAACCGCGTCTCAGCGAACAATGGTTTCTAAAATACCCGAGTGCTGAGGCTTCACGATCGGTGGTTGCCGAGGGGCGGATGAAATTTTATCCGGAACGCTGGTCTAAAGTTTACGATCATTGGATGGTTGGTTTACAGGATTGGTGTATCAGCCGTCAGCTCTGGTGGGGTCACCGGATTCCAGTCTGGTATCCAAAAAATCAGGAAGGTGCTGTTAAAAACCGTGCCCCTCGTGTCGAAGTCGAACCCCCTGCAGACCCAGAGAATTGGGAGCAGGACTTCGATGTCTTGGATACGTGGTTCAGTTCATGGCTTTGGCCGTTCGCAACCATGGGCTGGCCGGATTCAACCCAAACACTCAAGAAATTTTATCCGACCACTGATCTTGTCACTGGGCCTGACATTATCTTCTTCTGGGTGGCTAGGATGATCATGGCGGGTTACGAATACCAAGGAGAAATGCCGTTCAAGAACGTGTATTTCACCGGGATCATTCGTGATAAACAAGGTCGAAAAATGTCCAAAACTCTTGGAAATTCTCCAGATCCTCTGGACCTGATTTCCAAGTACAGTGCAGACGCGTTACGCTTTGGAGTGATGCGATCGGCACCTTTAGGGCATGACGTGCTGTTCGATGAACAGTTTGTTGAGTTGGGTCGTAATTTTTGCACGAAACTTTGGAACGCCTGTCGATTCCGTCAAATGCAAGCTGGGACAGTAGAAGGGGAAATCGTTCCCGCACTTCTCACAAGCGACGATAAGTGGATTTTGCTGCGGCTCGATCGAGCCATTCGAGAAATCGACAGTGCCTTGGCCGAATACAAATTCAGTGAAGCGGTTAATACGCTTTACAGGTTTTTCTGGAGCGAATACTGCGATTGGTATGTGGAGGCTTCGAAGGCTGTCTTCTACGGCCAAGACGAAGCGCACAAAGCGAACACCTTGGCGGTGATCGATTTTGTTTTGTCGCACATGCTCCGGCTGTTCCATCCTTTCATGCCCTTCATCACCGAGGAACTTTGGCATGGCCTTGGGTTTAATGCGGATTTACCACAGGATCAGGGTGGAAAAACCATTAATTATGCCCATTGGCCCAAGCCTTTCGATGAGGAGTTTAAGGCACACTATGTTCTCGATGAAACGGACGAGCAGTGGGTCGAGGCGAAATTTGAACAAATAGCTCGCGGTCGAAACCTGCGTCGTGAAGGTAACCTTCAGCCGAGTAGAAGAGTCAAATTCGTTCTCAAACCTGCTGCACCCGAGCCAACACCCCACAATGTCGAAGTGCTCCGAATCCTGCTGAACGCCGAATCCGTCGAAATCAGCACAACCTACGTCCCAACACACGGTACCCCAACGGCTTCTGGCGTTCTCGGACAACTCTACCTGCCGCTCGAAGGTTTGGTTGACGTCGAAGCAGAGCGCACCCGATTGCTCAAAGAAATCGAGAAAAACGCCGGCGAGATCGATAAAGTAAAGCAAACCCTTGCTAACCCATCATTTGCTCAAAAAGTCCCGCCAAAGGTGCTCGAGGACCATCGAAAACGTCTCGAAGACTGGTTGGCTAAGCAAGAACAGGCTCAGCGATCGCTTGCGGCTCTCTAATGCGCTCTTTGTGGCATTCCCGCTCGACCACAATGAATAGTGCAACAGGGGATACGTCCAATGGTGCAAGTAGATGAACTGATTCATTGAATCAATCCAAGCCGCCGCCGGTGGCCCCTCTTTATGAACACCCTTTCTCAAACGTTCCGCTCGAAGTGCATCCAGCCCCCTGTTTCGGAGGCTGGAACCCCCTTGGTGGCATTCGATAGGACAGTTTCCGCGCGAGTTGGAATGGGGTTCCAAGCGCTCGTGTTGTCCCTGTTAGCAATCCTCATGGTGGGGTGTAACGCTAGGACGAGCGCACAGACCACCCAGAAATCCCAGACCACGAATACGATTTCGCTCGTCCCAGTGACGACAAACTCGGCATCTGAACCTCTCCAATCGGCCTCAACCAATAATCCGAGTCCGTTACCCGCTCCGACCCCACCTCCGACTTTGGTGTTACAGGCCGAGACTCAGCAAATCATTAAATTGGCTCAAGCTGGGTTGATCGATCCTGTGTTAAAGGCTTACATCCTCCGTTCCACAAACCTATTTCAATTAACCTCGGAAGATATTGTTTATTTGAATGACGTTGGCATCTCGTCGGAGATCATCGAGGCAATGCTGGCACATGATAATACCCTTGGAGTGGCACAGCCCACCATCACCGTCGCGGCTGCACAACCCAACAATGCTCCATCCGCAGCACCCCTCGTCGAGGTGACCAGCAATTTAATTCCCAATGCAGCAACCGTCCCGAACGCTCCGACCGTCCCGGACGCTCCAACCGTGGGGAGCCCAGGGGCACCTCCAGCACAAGCGATTACTGTCCTGCCTCCGCAGCAACCAGTGACCCAGCAATACTTTCAAACATCGCTCTCGCCCTACGGGAATTGGGTGAATGTTCCGGGTTACGGATTGTGCTGGCAACCCACCGTCGCCACCACCGTGGTTGATTGGCGGCCCTATGGACATTCTGGGCGTTGGCTTTACTCGGATTACGGCTGGTATTGGCATTCTGATTATTCTTGGGGCTGGGCTCCATTCCATTACGGGAGATGGTTTCGGCCTGCTGGATTCAGTTGGTGCTGGATCCCGGATACGACGTGGGGACCAGCTTGGGTGAGTTGGAGGTATTCTGACGCCTACTGTGGTTGGGCACCGTTACCTCCTGCAGCACATTGGCGGCATGGGGTCGGTTTTAGCTACCATGATACTCACGTCGGAAGCAGTTTTGGCTTCAACCTCTCATGGGATTATTTCACCGTCGTTAGTTACAGCAGACTCTGCGAACGTCGACCATTCGACCATCACATTCCTAGGCACCAAGCCGAACACTTTCATAAAAACAGCACCGTAGTGAACATCGCTGCCAACCGAACCCACACCATGATCAACCATGGTGTGCCGAGAGATCGCGTGTCGAAAGCTTCACGGAGCGAGGTGCCGCATGTGTCGGTGAGGGATTTGCCTCGTGGTTCAGGGCATTCCAACAGGCCGGATTCATTGACTCGAGAGGGCTCCAAACTAGTCGTCCATCGCCAAACTCCTAATCCCAATCCCCACCCGACGCCATCGGCTGACGTCCCCCGCAGCTCACCGGAAACACGACAATCACGAAGATCGGACCCGATTGGAGCAGCTCCGATCGCCCCCAGACCCGCTCAAGGTCCTGCTGAGACAGGGCGTGTCAGACCTGCACCCATCGAACTTTCCCCAAACCGTGGTGTGAACCCTCGATTACCGGGTCGAACCCCGGCTCCTGCGTTACGAACCGGCCAAGAAACACCATTCGCTACGCGAGCAACAACCCCGGCACCGAAGATCTCTGGCCCGCCTCCGCTTGAAATCCGACAGCCCACGCCGACCCCAGCGCCAGTGCCAGCACCCTCTCGCCCGGTCACATCGGCGCCAACCATCCCAACCGCTCCGATTGCGCGCCCGGAACCCCGAACGCCAACGATTCCAGCCCCTAACCTCTCAAAACCCCCAGTGACCTCGGCCCGACCTGCCATAGTGACTGCACCCAATCCACGGCCAATAATTGCTGTTCCCGCGCCAGCTCCTGCACCAATCCTTCGGCCGCCCGTCCGGAACCTTCCATCGCCCCAAACCGTTCCAAATCGGCCCGCGATCGTCACCACCCCGAACCCACGGCCCATCCAAGCGACCCCAGCCCCCGCACCAACCCCCGCTTACCGCGCCCCTATCCAAAACAATTTTAGACAACCCCCATCCAGCGGTGATCGACCGGCAGTCGCATCAAACCCAGCCCCGCGTCCTGCCTCCCCCACACCTGCCGCGCCTCGAAACACCAATCCAAATCCGAACCCTTCCGAAAAAGGAAACTCTCGCCGCGATCCCTCCCAACGCTAACGCTAAGTTGGAAAATAATTATTTGAAGACCCAAAACCTGTGGCGACCGCTGTCAAGGGAGAATTGTAGTTTCCTTTTCGTTCGTGCGTGCTAATGTTGGGTCACCAGCCAATTTCAATCCAAACTGAACTATGGACGCGACCTTCCATTGTCCCAATTGTCAGCAGGGTCTTGAGGCGGACTCATCGCTTGCCGGAACCGATATCGCCTGCCCGACGTGCAACCAGCACTTCATCATTCCGGTGGGGGCTGCTGTCCAACACGCCGAATCTCCGCCTCCGCCTCCTCCACCGACGCCGCATGCGAAGGAGGAAAAACATTTAGTGGTTCCCACCAGCGATGCTCCCACCCGGAGTTTGATTCAGAAAATCAACCCACCTCTCGGTGTCGCGGCCAAACAAGGCCCTGCGCTAATTCGGATTAAAACCATCCGCCGGATCGAGTGTCAGGAAGTGGGTAAGGATCGGTTTGATGAAGTTGTTTCGAGCACGCTCCAGAAAATTGGCGAATCCAACATCATTAGCCTCCATACCATCGTTTATTCGCATCTGCCGATGGAGTCCAGAATAGCCGTCGATGACTACGGGATGCTAATTGTTTACCGAGGTTGACATTAACTTCCCCTCCAGGGGTCCAATCGTTACTTCTTCCGAGCAAGGACGAACGCGCTAAACATTCCGTAGCGTAACGGAGTTGCGTTCAACATCCAATCCAAGGGCGGCCAGACGTATCGATCAGTGGTAGATACACGAATTTGGTCGCAGCCACTCCGTTCCAAGAAAAAGCCTATCTCCAACCCATGGGTTGCGATGATGGCATCGTCATCCGGAGTGAACGGCGTCTGTACAACAGGGGTCATTCGATCGAAGCGAACGTTTTCAGGTTCCGTGCGGATTTGCCGACGCTTCGCCAATTGGCGTCGAAAATTCACCCATTTTTGACGGAACCCGCGCATGTGGACATGGTAATCCCGAAAGCCAGCAAATCGCAGAAAATTGGGACTAGAAATGAGCACTTTTCCCCCGGGTTTCACCACTCGCACGACCTCTTGGATGAATGCTTCCGGCTCCTCCACATGTTCCAGCACGTTCAATGCCCCGGCACTGGAAAAGTAACCATCCTCGAAGGGTAAGCGGCTCCCGTTATAAACTTGGCAACGCGAACTGAACTGTCGGGCTTTGGCGATACTGGGTTCACTGACATCCACCCCAAAGGCCTCAGCACCCGCATGAGTCAAGCGGTTGACAACTTGACCCACACCACATCCCACGTCCAACGCCCGCCCGCCCGGCTCGTCTGGTTTCAGTGTGTCAGCGTATTTCGCATAAAAATTCTCGTCCCAACCCGCGAGAAATTCCGCGTAAGCTTCGTTATGCGTATAGGTATCCTGATGGTTCATGGAACAAAGGCCATTGTCGGTGCCCCAACCAAACTAACACCGAAGCTGAGCAATCGTTTTTACGAGCCAAGATCAAACACGCAGTAATCCCGAAACAAAAGCCCAAACCCAACCACTGTGCTAATAAAAGCACAGTTGCTTACTGCGGGCACTCTGTTTAATGTGAGGTGTCACTCATAGTCCTTGAAAAGTTGTTAACACTTTATGCAAACGAACCATCGAACTTTTTCGGCCACGAAGCGGGGGTTTACCCTCATCGAACTTCTGGTGGTCATTGCGATTATTGCGATCCTTGCCGGCATGCTGCTGCCAGCACTTGCAAAGGCGAAAACCAAAGCTCAGGGGATTCTGTGCATGAGCAACAACAAGCAATTGGTTCTGGGTACCCAATTGTACACGATGGATAATAACGAACGAATGCCCAACAACTTTACCATTCCCGACACGTTGGATGCGATCAACACGAGAAAATTCAATAACTGGGTGAATAACGTGATGACTTGGGGCACAACGGGAACCGAAGGACTCAGTGTTACCAACACGGACTGGGTCAGGAACGGTGTGCTCGGTAGGTATACCGCCGGTGCGGTTGGTATCTACCAGTGCCCGGCCGATAAGCGAGTGAGCCCAGCCCAAGCTAGGCTTGGATGGCGTATGCGTAATCGGAGCAACTCCATGAATGCATTGATCGGTTTATCCGATAACATGGCCGCGTCCCTCGGCGGAAAAAGTTGGGCAATGGGTGGAGCTTACCGCCAATTTCTTAAAACTAGCGATTTCCCAACGCCTGCGAATACGTGGCTCACCCTCGACGAACATCCAGATTCCGTAAACGATGCCTTTTTCATTAACGATGTGAACTCCACCGCGTGGAGTGATGTGCCGGGTTCGCTTCATAACGGGGCTTGTGGATTCTCTTTCGTCGATGGTCATGCTGAAATCAAAAAATGGCAGAGTTCAGCCTCAAAATATCCTAAAATCGTGTTCGGCACAGTGGCGGTTCGGACTGACAACAGTCAGGCGTGGAAGAACGATTGGAAGTGGTATAAAGACCGCACCCAATACATCCCTTATCGCTAGTTCGGAAGTGTCGCGGGGGACTCCAACCGATGGTATTGGTTGATTTTTGGACGGACCAAAGTGGTTTTGGTTCCGTCCGTCCAGAAAATCTCCGCAGATTCCACATTGCTGTCTCCCAATCCGAAATGAAGGGTCGCAGGGTGTTGAGATCGATAAGAATCTCCCGTGACCAATGTTCTCACTTGTTGGTGGCCATTTGAATGGCAAATGACTCGGGTTCCTACCAGAGGCTTCCCGACCGATTCTCGAAATCTAAATCCAATCCAATTGCCTGAAGAGGGTAGTTGATTCTGATAGATCCGTAGGCTGTGTGACAGGCTAGGCCATAGTTCATAACTCACAACGACAAGATCCATCCTGCCGTCGCCGTCCAAGTCCTCAGACACGACGTTTCTCGAGTCATGCTCCAAAGCAACGCCGAAAAGGTGGCCAGCCTCTAAAAAGCTTCGACCTTTTTGATTCAAGTAAAGGCGGTTCTTTTCGAACCCTCCATAGGAATGGCCCTGGTTGCGTGTGCGAGCGAATTTATTTCGGAAATATTGGTAGGCGACAGGGTTGTCCTCAGAGTTTCCGATAAAGACATCATGCAACCAGTATTCCGATTCGTAATCGCGGACGGTTCCTTTGCTCTCCATTCCATTGGCGATATACACATCCGGAAAACCGTCGTTGTCCGCGTCGAACGCACTACAACCCCAAGCCCAGCCCGCACGGGCAATACTTGGGCTTGCGGCACCGTGAGCGAATCCGCCGCTCCGTTGACCAAAGTAAAGTCGATTCCCGCTCATAGAGGGCCCACGCATCCTTGGATCCACGAACGGTCCTGGGCGGTGCAACCCCGAATGCTCCAACCGATCCACTGTCGGAGAGGTCATCCCAATCATCAGAAAGTCCAATCCGCCATCGTGATTGAAATCGCTCAAAGCGTGAGCCATTCCAAAAGCGTGCTTCTCATCGATCCAATCCTTGGTGCGGTCGATAAAATGGCCGCGCCCATCGTTTTGATAAACGTCCACCCCGGCAAAATCGCTGACCACAAGCAAATCAAGAAATCCATCCGCGTTCAGATCGACGAACGAACTACTGTAAGTGCGCCGGAGTCGGTTGGGAGCGAGACCTGAGGCCACGGTTCCATCGGTAAAGTCCCCATGACCGTTGTTCAGGAACAGGTAGGAGGGGTAACCGTCCTTTGCGTCGTAAAAAGGAGTCGGCATCGCCCCCCCTTCATAGGGCTTTTTGTATTGAGCAATGAATAAATCAAGATCCCCATCCCGATCTACATCACCACTAGTCATCACCATGGGGTAGATCATGTCGGCTGGGTTAGGCCAGACCAATAACTCGGGTGTGTCAAAGGTTCCCATCGGAGATCCCTTGAAAAGCACCAACCCTTCATGCTTGAGGCACAGTAGATCCACAAACGAATCCCCGTCGAACTCTCCTAAAAGCGCACAGCTGATGAGACCCGGCGGGTGGGCACACAACGGTTCGGCGGCATAAGTTCCCTCCGCCGTTCGGCGAAATTTTAAGTTTTTCCCTGCGAGAATGATCTCAGAAAAACCATCCCCATCGAGGTCGTAAACTAACAACGGGTCGACGGAAAACGCATTCCGAGGGGGAACAATGGATTGTTCGTGGATGATTCGGAATGGCACAGGTCCACATCGCGTGGAAAGGGTTAGCTTGCTAGCGTCTACCTGCTTCAAAGCAACGCGGCTTACGGCAGGTGTTGGGAGATCCCAGCTAGCTACAAATTCGCCTTCGATCAAGGCTCGTTCCAATGAAAAAGAATTCGTCAAATGAGCAGATAAATAAAAAGTACTCCAATCAGGAGAACCACCTTGATTGGTTTCAAAACGAATTTGCCTAAACTCGATCTGTGCCAATTTCCATCCGTTGGAACCATGATGGAGAATCATGTCTGACCAAGCCGTGGGGCCAAGGATCTCTCCGGCTCCGCCGGGCTTTCGGATCTGGATTTCGTGGATCGAAGGAATTGGTTCCTGCCAACGTGGGAGAATAATCCTCCCGAAATCCACCGCTGCGATCGGAATCAACCGGTTGGTGGAGACGTTAACAGAATCCCACAAGGTCTCAAAAAAACGGCCGCACTGTTGTGCGAGTTCTTCTTTTGGCCAATACAAGCCTGCTGCTTTGGATTCATCTTCCTCGAGCCGCAAGACGTCGGCTTTAAGGGATGAACCTCTCGTGTCGGAATTTGGGGTCGAACCGTCAGCAACCTCTCGAATTGTAGGGAAAAAGACTAACCAGCAGGAAATAACGGAGAACACGACACCGAGCGTGAACCAGATCAGTTGCTTACGGCTACAGCAGCACATGGTGCGGATCTACCGCTTACTCTACCAAGACAGAATCGAGGCACGAGCTGAATGATGCACAAAAGATCCCCCAGACTGTGGATCCTCTGCCGCCTAATGGTTCTATTTCGATTTTGGGCGAAAAATCATCGCCTTTTTGTCGGAACCTTCGACCTCCACGCTGTGAACCTCAATCGTAGGGTCATCCCGGAGAATGCTATGGATGATTCGACGGTCAAAGGAACTCAGTGGTTCTAATTCGATAATATCACCCCAACGGCGAACCTTCTCGGCTGCGTCCCTCGCCTTCTTAACGAGAGATTCTCGGCCCTGTGTGCGGTATGCACCCACGTCCACCATCACCTTGGATTGGGTAGGATCTTGGCGGAAAATAATCCGGTTGGTGATGTATTGTAAATCAGCCAAAGTCTGACCTTGTCGACCAATCAATCGACCGGGGTCATCCGTCTGGATCTCAAGCAACAACCCTTCCTCCAGTTGATGTTCCACCACGGTCACGGCGAAACCGAGTTTTTGCAGGATCTGCTCAAGAATGGCTTTAGGTTGGTCTGGCATAGGATGGTTCGGTTCAGGACTTTTTACTATTGCGGGTCGCAGGAACTGCGGGTTCGGTTGCCGCTTTATCACGGGTCAACTTCATTTGTGCAATAGACAGTAGATTCTGGACGGTCCAATAAATTGTCAATCCTGCTGAGAAATTGTAGAGGAAAACCATCATCATCAACGGCATATACTTCATGATCCGCTGCTGCGATGCATCAATCCCCGGAGAAGCCGGAGTAAGCTGAGCCTGCCAGAGCATGGTCGCTCCCATGAGGAGCGGGAACGGGTTGATTGGAAACCCTGCAACCACGGCGATCGTGTCTGGGCTGCTCAAATCGCTAGCCCAGAGGAATGAAGCACCCCGAAGTTCGATGGCCGCTTGGAGCATTCGATAAAAACCAAAGAACACAGGAATCTGGATGATCATGGGGAGACAACCCGCCACTGGGTTGATCTTGTTCTCCTTCATGAACTCGCTCAATTTGCTCTGCATCTTCGCGGGTTCATCCTTGTACTTGTCCTGAATAGCCTTCATCTGAGGCTGCAGTTTTTGCATCCGTTTCATCGAACGGGTGCTAGAAGCTGACAACGGCCAAAAGATGAGCTTGATCGCAATGGTAATAATAATAATTGCCAAACCGTAACCAAACCCCAAGGCATGCAAACCGTTCAGGGAAAGCAAGAGGCTCTTGGCAAAAAAACCGATGAATCCGTCAAAACCCATCACTAAATCCATCTCTTTTTCAAGACGGGCGAGTAGGTTGTATTCCTTTGGACCCGCGAATACTTCCATGGGAGTGATAAAGATCTGATTCGGCGGCACCGTCACTTCGTTGTAACCCAATGAAGTCTGATAACCGATGGGTTGGAGAAGTGCGCTGGACTGTGTCCCGATCTCCTCTTTCGTGGGCGCGGCAAGTGGGATCTGGCGACTAATCACGCGTTCCGCAGGTGTTTGGGGCACCGCGATCATGGTAAAGAATTGATTGTGCACCGAAGCCCAAACCACGTTGGAAGCGCCTGCGGAATACTCCGTCCTTACCTGTCCCGGAAAGCAACCCAGCGTTCGATTTGCAAACCATGACTCCGTGATGTGTTCAGCTCCGCTGCCGTTGTACCAGTCAAGGCCGAGATACATGGCCTCATCTTGCACCCCCATCGGAGTGGCTGTCCCAATGATGATTTCGCGAGCAGGAACCTGAATCGGTTGCTTCGTGTGATTCTCAAACTTGAGGTTAAACTTAACCAAGTAATTCGTTGAGAGCTGATACTCCTTCGTGATCAGTAGCCCGTTCGGAAGCGTCTTTTCGGCCCGGATCGTGTTAGAATCCACCTTGACCAGTTGATAAACCCCGTCGCCGATTAGCGAATCAGGCCCCATCAAACTCAATGCAGGGATCGGCGCCTTGCGATTTAAATTGGCCAGATTCTCTTTTTTCGCGTCCTTACCTGCCACCGATTCCGGATACTTTTTCAGCAAAACCTGCTTCAGTCCCCCACCTGTCGAAGTAAACACATAACGCGCATTTTCGTTCTCCAGCGTCAGCAGTTCTTCCTTCACTAGTTTTCCAACTGATTCAGCCCGAAAACTTGTATTCCCTTGGAACTCTTTGGGCTTCGTCTCCGTTTGAATGGGAGGAGTTGTGCTACTCGGAGCTGCAACCACAGCATTGGTTGCCTGCGGCGGCAATACCTTGGGAGGGAATAATTTATTCGTTAGCGGCATCCATGCGAGGAGCAATGCGAAAGCTGCGGCTAAAATGAGAAGTGATTTACGATCCATGATAAGAAAGCACTAGTGAGGTGTAGAAAGCTGGTTTGAACCATTGATCCGGCGAGGTACAGGGTCGTGGCCGGTTCCTCCCCAAGGTTGACACCGAATCAAACGTTTAATACCCAACCAAACTCCGCTAAACGGTCCATGAATCTGGATCGCCTCGTAAGCATAAGCGGAACAAGAAGGGGTGAAACGACAACGGGCTGAGGATCCGAAAATGATCGACTTGAGAGGGGAAACCAAAATGCGATAAACGAGGAGCACGCCGAGCAAGGGAAGACTTATAACGATGAGCGCACGGAGCTTCCATGCTCGTAAGGGGAACGGCTTCAGGGCGAGATCTTCCACCTCATGCTGTCGGCAGCAGCCGAGCTCTGCGGAGGACCTGCAGATAGTCTCGCTCAACTTCGGCATAGGTTTTACCCACAATGGAATTGCGCGCAACCAAGATGATTGTGACGGGCTGCTGGAATTGGTGCTGGTGCCGGCGGAAGGCTTCGCGGAGCAATCGTCGAGCTCGACTGCGAAGAACGGCCCCCCCGAGCTTGCGGGAGGTGACAACGCCGAGACGGGAGAGCTTCCCGAGTTCCGGCCTGAGCCAATTGAGCACAAGACAGCCATGAGCTAGGCGCTGGCCAGTGTTGCGTAGGTGGGTGAATTCCCCTGACCGCACCACCCGCTGGGTTGACCCCAAACGCAAGGGAAGCGATCTAGGGTCATTCATTTACCCCTCTACCAATCATCACACTGGGGTCAGGCGTTTGCGGCCCACCCGGCGGCGGTTGGCAAGGACGGATTTGCCGCCGCGAGTCGAGTTGCGGTTAAGAAAGCCGTGTTGGCGTTTTCGTCGCATCTTCGACGGTTGGTATTGACGTTTCATGGCGATGTCGCTTGTTTAATCCCGGTAGTCGATGGGTCAACCCTAGGCTGATCCCGTCACCAACGGAGCGTGGGAGATTAACAGAGGAGC
>SXGS01201100.1_pt1 | contig 31328 bp, 27 predicted proteins | sample 3174681 | NCBI WGS metagenome assembly SXGS01 (sample SAMN11356861, study PRJNA531348) | freshwater metagenome | isolation source: freshwater sample F1-80 | place: China: Fuxian Lake, Yuxi | collected 2017-12-25 | reverse complement strand
TGCCGGAGTCCGCTATCCGGACGGTACATATGTGTCCCGCCCTAAAGAAACGCGTATTGTCGTCCCTCCAGATGCAGTAGTCGAATTGAAAACCGGTGGCGGAGGTGGCTATGGGTCTCCATCGAAGCGATCGGTCGAGTCTATCAAAGCAGATTTGCGCAACGGTTATATCAGTGAGGACTATGCACGAAAATATTATCCCCACGCAATGGAGGGCGGCTAGCGTGGGCTTGGTGTCACACTGTTTTGGAATCGAGCATATGATTACTGCCTAAAAGTGTGCTACGTACTTGTGTTTCCGACACCTACAACCTACGTAAATCTGTTCGCACAAAGGTAAAGACTGTGCTATAGTTCGGGGGTATGGCAATCAGAGATAACACTACTCCGACACCATTCACAACTTCTAAAATTTAGTTCAAGGAGCTTGATGAGATGAAAAAGTATTTATTGTTACGAATGGAGTTGCTAAAATTCGCGAGTGTGATGTTGGTACTCGCATTGGTTGGCGCTTGTACGCCTGCGGCTACGCCAGAGCCGATAGTCGCGGCGCAAGCTGAGACCCCCAAAGAGAAAATACTGGTTGTCGCCGTGGATGGAGACGTAGACACGTTTGATCCGTGCTGCACAGTGGGCAGCAAGAACTCACAAACAACGATTCAGAATACATTCGACCAGCTGACCCAGTACGCTCAGGTGGAGAAGACCCTTCCTGACGGGCAGAAATACGTGACGGTGGACACATCTAAAATCATGGGTATGCTCGCCGAAAATTGGGATCAGGATGGTAACGTTGTCACCTTTCGTTTGCGCAAGGGATTGAAATTCCACAACGGCAATCCAATTACTGCTCAAGTGATCGTGGACGGCTACAAGCGGATTTTTGAGCAGAACGGCATAAGTAGCTGGTTACTGATCATGGGCTCCGTTACCAAGCCTGACGCATTTACAGTAGTAGATGACCTCACAATTAAGATGACTATGGCAACCGAAAATAATTTGGTCAATCTTAACAATGTAATGCATAACACCAGCACCGTGGATCCGCTTGAGGTACAGGCGCATAAAACTGATACAGACCCATGGGCTGGCGCTTTCTTCAAGAAGACTCTTCCGACCGGAAATGGCCCCTTTACGCTGGAGGAATATGTTGCAGGCGACCGTATCGTACTGAAAGCTTGGGACGACTATCCCGGTGGCCGAGCTAAGCTGGATAAAGTGATTGTCAAGGTGGTTCCGGACGCTGCCCAACGGGTACTGCTGCTCAAACGCGGCGAAGTGGACATGGTCATGGTCCCGCCAATCAAAGACCTTGCTGATCTCGCAAAGGACCCGAATATCAAAGTCGTAACGGTCCCTAGCAACGACAACCGTATGTTGGAAATGAACAATAGTATGGCGCCCTTTGACAACAAACTAGTGCGCCAGGCGGTCGCATACGCTGTGCCCTACGACCTCCTACTGAAAGAGGTGTGGATGGGGTATGCCCAGCCTCTCAAGAGTCCGATTGCTAGCGGTACCCCGACGTCCGATTTTTCTTTCTGGAAATATGACACCGATTTAGAAAAAGCCAAGGCAAAGCTGGCCGAGGCTGGTTTCCCCGAGGGTAAAGGCTTGCCGCCGATAAAGTTTTCTATCCGCATCGGCGCGGAAGAAGATGAGCGGGCGGCTGTCTTTATTCAGGACTCGCTTGCCAAAATCGGTATGAAGGTCGACATTGAGAAACTGGCGTTTGCTACATTTCAAGAACAGGAGTCTAAGCGAACACTACATTTGTTTATTGACACCTGGCTTTCATGGGTGAATGACCCGTATTACCACTTCAGCTGGATCTACAGCTCGACCAGCCCGGTTGTATACACCAACTACAAAAACGAGGAAGTCGATTCTCTAATCACTAAGTTTACGTTGTGGGGTGGCAGTCAGGAAGAGCGGGATACAGCCAGTCGCCGCATTCAGGAGTTGGTCGTGGACGATGTTCCGCTGGTGTATCTGTTGGCGCCCAATTTCAATGTTGCAATGCGTTCCAACGTGTCGGGCTACGTATATTACAACGATGAGTTAAACCGCTACTACTATATGGACAAATCCCAATAGGGGTTTATGATCGCATTGGCTTCAATCATGTGGGCGCATGAGCGCCCACATGATTGGCTAGATCGTCGAGTGAATCGTGAGACTTCTCCGATATAGCATTCGACGCATTCTCTTGTTGGTACCGGTGCTGGCCGCAGCTACGTTTCTTACGTTCGCTCTCACCCGCATACTGCCCGGCAATCCGCTCGATCGGGTACTGTCACCTTATATCAGCCAAGAGCTTCGCGCGGAGATGAAGCGGGAGGCAGGTTTCGATCGACCTTTCTATGAACAGTTTTATGTTTACTTAATTGACTTGTCGCATGGTGACATGGGTGTTTCATACACCACTGCGCAAGAGGTCTCAAAAGACTTAGGCGAGCGGCTCCCGGCCACATTTGAGCTGGTGACAGCTGCGATGTTTGTGGCAATTAGTCTTGGCGTTCCCTTGGGCGCAATGAGTGCTATTGCAAAAGGTCGGTGGACAGATCATATTGGACGGGTCGTTTCGGTGCTCGGGGTTTCGACGCCCATTTTTTGGCTAGCACTGATGTTGCTATATTTGTTTTTCTTTCGGTTAGAGTGGGTGCCAGGGCCAATAGGACGAATTGACGTGCTGCTTTCTGCTCCACAAACTATCTCCGGTCTATTTATCATTGATGCGGCGCTTACTGGTAATTGGAAAGTTTTCACTTCGGCTGTGGCTTGCCTGACCCTTCCTACCATCACCCTTGGTTTTACTGCAATGGCACCGATAGCCCGCATGACGCGCGCGACTTTGATTGAAGCGCTTGAATCGGACTATATTCGCACAGCTACATGCATGGGACTTCCTAAACGAGTCATTTACCTCCAGCATGCTTTCCAAAATGCGTTGTTACCGATTATTACCATCATTGCTGCGGTCTACGGGTACGTCTTGGGTGGCGAGGTTATTGTAGAGTATATATTCTCGTGGCCTGGCCTTGGTCTGTACGCGTTCAACGCAATTTTGGCAAGTGACTTTCCTGCTATACAAGGTTTCATCCTGTTGATGACGGCTATTTATGTGTTGATTTACTTTGTTCTGGATTTGCTGACGGCATTTCTTGATCCACGTGTTGAATTTTAAATGAGTTAAACTTGGTCGGAGTTGATCCAAAGACAGACTTGTCTGTGAGTGGAAAAGTCGGTTTGCAGATAGGTCTACCCAGCAGCGGGATACAGAGCGAGCTCTTTTATTCCCTGCGCCACAATACGCCCACTGTTGTTGGATTGTCCATTCTGATTGTTGTTATGCTTTCTGGATTATTGGCTCCGGTGATTGCTCCGTACGGTCCTCTAGAAAAGAATCTGATGGCCACTGGGGAGCCGCCCAGTAGTACCCACTTGCTCGGTACTGATGCCTACGGGCATGATATCTTTTCACGCGTTCTCTATAGTGCGCGTGTCGATCTACTGATTGCCATGTCCGCCATTGCTGTGGCTATGTCGATCGGGTCGTTATGGGGTGGGGTAGCCGGTTTCATTGGCGGGCCATTTGACGAAGTGACCATGCGGGCCATGGATGTTCTGCAGGCATACCCTCGATTTATATTTGCTATGGGTGTAGCCTATGCGCTTGGGCCCGGTATTCTTACAGTAATCGTCGCAACTGCTACATTAAATGTGCCGGGATACGCCCGATTGGTGCGAGGCATGATCTTGTCACTCAAAAAGCGCCAATTTGCCATGGCTGCTGTCGCCATTGGTAACTCCCCACTCCGGGTACTCTTTCGTCATCTTTTGCCCAACAGCGTTTCTCCAATTTTCGTCATGGCAACCCTGCACTGTGGCTGGGCTATTCTGGAGGCAGCGGGCCTGAGCTTTATCGGTCTCGGTGTTCCGGTCCCGACTGCCGAGTGGGGCGTCATGATCAATATCGGCCTGCAAGATTTTCTCCGGGGTTATTGGTGGGCCTATACTTTTCCGGGGATCGCAATCGGGATCACAGTCCTGGGGTTCAATCTCGTGGGTGATGGTTTCGATGATATTTTAGATCCGCGCCGGAAATAGCCGACCGTAAAGGCTGTTCGTGATCGACAAACCCAACAACCTACTTGAGATTCATAACCTTCAGACCCACTTTTTCACTCGGAAAGGTGTGGTGAAAGTGCTTGATGGCTTGAATCTGACCATCAGGCGAGGTCAAATAATTGGCTTGGTGGGTGAGACTGGCGCGGGCAAGTCCGTTACTGGCTTCTCGATTATGCGAATGGTTCGTAAACCCGGAAAAATCGTAGGTGGTGAAGTGCTAATGAAGGGCCGGAACTTACTCAAGTTGACGGATGATGGAATGCGCCAGGTGCGCGGCACTGAGATTGCTATGATATTTCAAGATCCCCGCGCCGCCCTCAATCCCGTTATCCAAATTGGTCAGTTATTGACGCAGGTACTTTACCACAGGCGCAATATGAACGCCGGGCAGGCGCGCGCAACCGCGATTGATTTGATGCGCATGGTTCACATTAGTGATCCGGTAGAGCGGTGGAAGTCCTACCCTCACCAGCTTTCCGGTGGTATGTGTCAACGCATCAGCATCGCCATGGCTTTGGCTTGTCAACCTGAGCTGCTGATCGCCGATGAGCCTACGACTGGGCTGGATGTGACGGTGCAGCGTCAAATCATCCTCCTACTAAAAGAACTCCGGGATCAAATGGGCACGGCGCAGATAATTATTACCCATGACTTAGGTCTAGCAGCGGAGCTTTGTGACGCCATTGCTGTAATGTACGCTGGAGATATTGTCGAATTTGCGTCCGTGGAAGAATTGTTCAACCGACCGCGCCATCCTTACACTATTAGCTTGATGCGATCACGCCCCCTCTTCGGAGACCGAAGTCGCATTCCCGCAATTTCAGGATCTATATCTGAATTCACTGAGCCGCCAGTAGGCTGTCCGTTTCACCCTCGTTGTGATTTTGCTTTCTCTCGTTGTTCTGAGGTAAAACCTAGGCCGGTTGCAGTCGGGCCGGATCATACGAGTCAATGTTGGCTTTTGGAATCGCGCGCATGAGCGAAGAAATTCTGCGAGTAAGTAATCTGAAGAAATACTTTCCCATCCGCACCGGATTATTTAGGCACCAACCTTTACGAGCTGTAGATGACATCTCGTTCAATGTGCGGTTGGGAGAAACTGTGGGCTTGGTTGGCGAAAGCGGCAGCGGTAAGACGACTGCTGGTTTGTGTGCGATGCGATTGATCGATCCGACGGCCGGAGAGATCATTTTCGAGGGCGAGGACCTCACAAGTGCTGACTTTAAACGAATGCAAGACGTTCGGCAGCGCCTCCAGATCGTTTTTCAGGACCCGCTTGACTCGTTAAATCCGCGTATGACCGTTAGTGAAGCAGTTGCGGAACCACTTCGTCTTAATCGTGTTGTACCAGGACGGGCTGTCAGCCAACGGGTGCTTGAACTGTTCCGCCGCGTTAATCTGGGATCTGAACTGATTGGGCGGTATCCGCATCAGTTGTCAGGTGGCCAGCGTCAGCGCGTTGGTATTGCACGTGCGCTGGCTACTAATCCAAAATTGATTGTACTGGACGAGCCGACGTCTGCTTTAGATGTGTCGGTGCAGGCTCAGCTATTAAACTTGCTTCGAGACCTCCAAGTCGAACTAAAACTCTCATATATTTTCATTTCCCATGATCTAGCTGTTGTTAGCCACTTGTCTGATCGTGTTGCTGTGATGTACCTTGGGCAAATTGTAGAGTTTGGTCTGACCGAGGTTGTGTTTCGCAATCCACGCCATCCCTACACCATGTCGCTTCTCTCTGCCATCCCTGGTGATAAGCTTTTGGATGAACGGATGCGAATTGTGTTAGGTGGCGAAATTCCTTCGGCGTTATATCCTCCAGTGGGTTGTCGTTTCCATACTCGGTGCCCGTTTGCGCAGCGGATCTGTAGCACTGAGCCTCAAAGTCTCCGGCCGGTGGAGGGCGAACACTCTGTCGCTTGCAATCGTGTCTTCGAAAACCAAATTCCCCCGTTCTGGGTTGGTGGTGGTCAAGGTAAACACTTACTTGGTGTTATTGACAGTGCTCAAGAATTTCTGCGTGAGCAGCGTCAGGCTAGGTAGGACGTTCTGATGCTTTTATGTGGTGCGATCCGGGCGAAGGACAATGGTCAAGTAACGTCGGTGTGGTGGGTTCGCATTGGCGGCTTGAGGGTGGCTGAAAACCAATGTTTCTGTATTGCACAGTTTGAGCGTTGCAGTGATTGGAAACAATTGAGTCTGATGGCATGAGTGACACCTTGGTGTCCGTGGAGTTTGACCCCTTTACACTGGAGATCGTTAAATCCAAACTAAGTGCCATTACTGAAGAGATGAGCATTGTGCTGGCACGTAGCAGTATGAGTCCGATCGTCTACGAGGTACTTGATTTTGCATGTGGGTTAACAGATTGCGAGGGACAGGTTGTGGCCCAGGCCAATGGTTTGACTTTGTTTACCGGTACTTTTTCGACACAGGTGCGATCTGTTACTAGGAAGTTTGGCTTGGATGGCATCCAATCAGGCGATGTGTTTGTCACCAATGGGCCATATGATGGCGGAACGCATACTTGTGACATAGCGCTGATTATGCCGGTATTTAGAGATAGTATGATCGTAGCGTTTGCGGTCTCCATTACACACTGGACCGAAGTGGGGGGCAAAACGCCGGGTAGTATTTCGCCGGATGCAACTGAAATCTATCAAGAAGGACTCCAGTTTCCGATTATTCATATCGTGCACCAGGGTAGGTTCGTTGAGGAAGTAATTGATATTATTCGGGCTAACGTGCGACTTCCGCTGATGTCTCTGGGGGATCTCAACGCTGGTATTGCTGCGTGCCGGATCGCTGAACGACGTGTGGTCGATGCTTGCGATCGATATGGCGTGGAAAGTGTGCTCCGTGCTTGCCGCGATATCGTTGATAATGGCGAGCGCGTGGCTCGGCAGGCGATTCGCCGGATTCCCAATGGCGTTTACGAGGCCGAGGACTTCATTGACGGTGATGGAATTACCAGCGAGCAGATCCCGATCCGGGTGAGGATCACCGTCGAGGACGAGACTGTAACAGCAGACTTTACCGGTTGTGCGCCCCAGAGGCCGGGCCCCATTAATTGTTCTTACGGCGCTCTCAATGCGGCTTGCAAGACTGTTTTTAAGGCTATCAGCGATCCTCAGGCTCCCAGCAATGAGGGTTGGTTTCGCCCGTACCGGATTGTGATTCCTGATGGAACTGTATTCAGTGCCGTACGCCCTGCACCAACAGGATTTTACTATGAAGCTTCGGCTCATGCGACAGAACTGGTCTGGAAAGCACTAGCGCCTCTCTTACCTGATCACTTGACTGCTGGAAGTTATCTGAGCCTTTGCGTGACATACATCGGTGGCTTATCTGACGATACGGGCGAGGTATGGGTTCATCCGGAACCGCACAATGGCGGTTGGGGAGCTGGACGCGGGCTCGATGGCCAGAATGGGTTGATTGCTACCACAGATGGCGACACGTATAACTATCCGATTGAATTGTTGGAGGAAAAATTTCCGCTATTGGTTGAACGTTACGAACTCAACCAGCGTGCAGGTGGCGGGTCCGGAGAATGGCGCGGCGGTCTCGGATTGGTCCGGGAGTATCGCGTGCTGGGCAACAACACATTTTTGCATGCGAGCATGGGGCGAAACGTCGGCAAACCTTGGGGTCTTGCTGGCGGCTCGCCCGGTTCCAATAACTACGTTGAGGTTGTGAGGAACGGGCAGTTGATGAGCTGCGCTCGGGTCTCTAATTACCAGCTTCAACAAGGTGATTTTGTGCGTATCTATACTGGCACTGGCGGCGGCTACGGGAACCCGAGTAAGCGCCCACCCGCCCGTGTCGCAGAAGATGTTCATGGCGGTTACATTACTCGGGACGAGGCCCAGCAAATCTATGGTGTTGCCGTGCGCGACGATTTTAGCGTGGACCAAGCCGCAACACGCGCACTGCGCGATTAAGGAGCATCGGCAACGTGGCGATCCGGCTGGCTACTGACATCGGTGGCACATTCACCGATCTAGTGTCGTTTAACGAAAAAACGGGGCGGATGGAGTCTAGCAAAGCATCCTCCACCCCAAAGGACTTAGCGCAGGGCATCCTGAGTGCTATGACTGCGTCGTCGGTGAATGTCGATGACGTATCCTACTTCGTGCATGGCTGTACCGTTGTGATTAATGCTGTCACCGAGCGTGCCGGGGCTAAAACTGCATTGATCACTACAGCCGGATTTCGCGACATACTTGAGATCGGTCGCGGAAATCGCCCCGACATGTACAACTTGCGCTTTCAAAAGCCAAAGCCGTTCGTGCCACGCCACCTGCGTTTCGAGGTGCGCGAGCGGGTCAACCGGCGTGGCGATGTGTTAGTGCCGTTACATCTAAGCGACTTAGAGCCGATTGTTGACTCTTGCCGGGCAGAGGGCGTGACAGCTGTGGCTATTTGTTTTTTGCATGCGTATGCGCACCCTGAGCATGAGCAACAGGTAGCTGATGCGTTGGGTAAGCTTATACCGGGCGTTTCCGTGACCGCTTCCAGTGACATTACCCAGGAATGGCGTGAGTACGAACGTACAAACACGGTTGTGCTCAATGCGTATGTAATGCCGATTGTTCAGCAGTATCTAGACAGACTGGAGGTAATTACTGGCGAACGTGGGCTTTCCTGTCCTTTACACATCATGCAATCAAACGGGGGTACGGTGTCGTTCAGGATGGCGCGCCGCCGGCCAATACTGTTAATCGAGTCTGGACCAGCTGCCGGTGTGATGGGCGCTGCGGCTATTGGCAGATCCATTGGTGAATCAAAATTGATTACGCTAGACATTGGCGGCACCACAGCCAAATGCTCGTTAATTGAAGGTGGTGAGCCAAGGACTACGACGGAGTACCGTGTGGAGTGGACGCCGCTCTTCCCTGGCTACCCAGTCAAGGTGCCGGTGGTGGACATTGTTGAGATTGGCACGGGCGGCGGTTCCATCGCTTGGTTTGACGAGGGTGGACAATTACGAATCGGTCCCAAGAGCGCGGGAGCTGATCCAGGTCCGGCTTGCTACGGACAAGGCGGAACCATGCCCACTGTGACGGATGCGAAACTAGTCGCTGGCGTAATCAACCCTAATAATTTCTTGGGTGGAAAACTTCAGGTCTCCGTGGAATTGGCGCGCCAGGCCCTGACGCAGGTGTCCAAAAAACTTGGAACGACCATTGAGATTGCAGCTAATGGCATTATTCGAATCGTCAACGCAAATATGACAGAGGCGCTTAAACTTGTCTCTGTGCGGCGTGGCTATGATCCACGCGATTTTGTATTGGTGGCATTCGGTGGCGGTGGGGCGATGCACGCTGCTGCACTAGCACAGGAACTTCACCTCAAGAAAGCGGTCATTCCGCGCTACCCCGGCCACTTCTCTGCGTGGGGCATGCTCGTTACTCAACCGCGGGTCGACGTCGTGCAGACCCTCGTGAGCTGCACGAGCGCTATTGCGGCAGCGGAGGTCGAATCTTGTTTTGCGGTACTTGGAGAAACTGTTCAATCGTATTTCGCCAAGGACGGCGATGGAGACGGCGTACTGACCTTCCAGCGCAAAGCCGACCTTCGTTATCAGGGCCAAGAACACACAGTAAAGATACCGATAGGTATGAATCCATTAAGTGTGTCACAGATCGAGAGAGACTTTCACGACGCTCACGAGCGGCTGTATAGTTTCCGGATGGAAACTACACTGATTGAATTCGTCAATTTTCATGTGACCGGTGTTTTCCAAGTGCGCACCCCAGAAATTATGCCTTGGCACACTGGCACGGGTGCACGCAACCAAATAAAGGCCGGCATGCGGCTGGTAGACTTCGATTTAGATGGCGTGCACGAGACAGCTATCTACAACCGTGAATTTTTGCCGGCTGGTTTTAGAGCCGCCGGCCCGTTGATCGTTGAAGAGCCAGCTTCTACTACACTTGTTCATCCCGGCCAGAGCTTATTGGTGGATAATTTTGGGAATCTGGAAATTCACTTGAAACCCTGAGCGGAGACGCATGCCCTGACCCCACATCCGCCAGAGTGCCGATATGGATCTCTGGTGCATGGAATAGTTTTGCGGCGTACTGTTGCTATGAATTTCATATATAAGAGGTAGGCTAATAATGACCCTTAGAATTGGTATAGACGTAGGTGGTACGAATACAGATGCTGTTTTGATGGACGGTCTTGAGGTGATCAGTAAGATCAAGACTCCAACCACCGAGGATGTTACTAGTGGCATTACAACCGCGTTGCGGCACATTTTGGATGTGTCTGGCACAGCAACGAGAGCCATTGCGGGAGTAATGATCGGCACCACGCACTTCACAAATGCAGTTGTTGAGCGTCGGCACCTTCAAAAAACTGCAGCTGTACGACTTGGTCTTCCGGCAACAGCTGCGCTGCCACCAATGGTGGACTGGCCTTCGGATCTTCGCGATGTGCTGGGCGGGCAGTATTACCTTTGCCACGGTGGTTACGAATTCGATGGCCGGGAAATCTCAAAATTTGATGCAGATGAGATTAAGGCGGCGGCCACTGATATTAGGTCCAAGAGTATCAAGGCTATTGCTGTCTCATCGGTGTTTTCGCCCGTAAATCCAGAGATGGAGGTTCTGGCAGCCGCCATCCTTGAGGCTGAAGTGCCCGGAGCCACTGTTACCAAATCGAGCGATATTGGTCGCATTGGCCTTCTTGAGCGCGAAAATGCTGCAATTCTCAACGCCTGTCTCAGAAGTCTTGCGACACAGACGGTTGCTGCGTTTCGTCGCGCTATTAAGGAGCTGGATATCAGCGCTCCGCTGTACCTCACCCAGAACGACGGCACTTTAATGAGTGCTGATTTTGCGGAACAAAATCCTGTTCTGACATTTGCGTCCGGTCCGACCAACTCGATGCGCGGTGCTGCTTTTCTTTCCGGCTTGAAGGATGCAATGGTCGTTGATATTGGCGGCACTACGACTGACATTGGCGCACTCACTCGCGGCTTCCCACGCGAGGCATCTGTTGCGGTGGAGGTCGGTGGAGTACGCACGAATTTCCGTATGCCTGACGTTTATTCATTCGGACTCGGAGGGGGGTCTCACGTGTCAGCTGACCCATTGAAAATCGGCCCGCAGAGCGTTGGGTACCGATTGACCCAGCAGGCACTTGTCTTTGGTGGGAAGACCCTGACGGCTAGCGATATCGCGGTAGCTGCGGGAGTTGCCAAAATTGGCGACTCGAGCAAGGTCGCGCATCTTCCGGCACCCCTTGTTACAGCTGCAATGAGCCTGATTCAGGATATGTGCGAAAGTGCGGTTGACCGGATGAAGACGAGTGCGGCGGCAGTGCCTGTGATAATTGTTGGGGGCGGTTCCGTTCTAATCTCACGACCTATTGCTGGTGCGTCGGAAATGGTAAAGCCAAACCATTTTGAAGCTGCTAACGCTGTTGGTGCTGCAATTGCCCAGATTTCCGGCGAGGTTGATAGAGTATTTTCATTGACGGCTTTGACGCGTGATCAGGCATTGGACAGTGCCAAGGCAGAAGCAACTGCAAAAGCTGTTGAGGCGGGCGCTGATCCAAATACGGTGGAGATTGTAGACGTTGAAGACGTACCCCTGAGCTATCTCCCAGGTAACGCTACGCGTATCCGCGTGAAAGCAGTTGGTGATCTCACCTTCTCGAAATAGACGTCGCCTATAGAACTGGATAAATAACTAAATATGCGTCAAATTACTGCTTTGCAACTGGATGATATTGCGCTGGGCGCTGCGGTACTCGGTACCGGCGGCGGGGGCGACCCATATATTGGCAAGCTCATGGCAAAGGCTGCTATGGACCGCAATGGCCCGGTCACAATGCTAGACCCGAGTGAAGTCGATGATGATGCACTGGTTATTCCGGCGGGTATGATGGGTGCTCCGACCGTAATGTTGGAGAAAATTCCACGGGGAACTGAAATTATCACTGCGTTCGAAGCCATCCAAAATTATCTGGGCCGGAAAGCTACAGCCACGATGTCTGTTGAGGCTGGTGGATTGAATTCGACAACGCCGTTTGTGGTGGCGGCTGAACTTGGGATTCCCTTGGTGGACGCCGACATGATGGGCCGTGCTTTCCCGGAAATACAGATGGTTATGCCGTCACTATACGGAATCAAAGCGACGCCCATGGCAATCGCAGACGAGAAGGGCAACAGCGCTATTCTCAACACAATCAATAATAAGTGGACTGAAACATTTGCGCGGACTATGACAGTTGATATGGGTTGTTCGGCGATGCTGGCAGCGTTTGCAATGAGCGGTGCGCAAGTAAAGGAGGCTGGTGTTCGCCGCACGATTACACAAATTGAAATGATTGGCCGCACAATCCGCGCAGCGCAGGCTGCCCACGTTGACCCAATCGAGGCGGTTCGAGGAGCGACTGGTGGATTTGTGATCTGGCGTGGCAAGGTAACTGATGTTGCCCGCCGAACTGAGACGGGCTTTGCCCGCGGTGATGCGCTCATTTCTGGTCTCGGAGAATTTGAGGGGAAATCGCTTCGCATCTCATTTCAGAACGAGTTTCTGATTGCACAAACTGAGGAAGAGGTCTTGGTGACCACCCCAGACCTTATCACGGTGCTTGATGCTGAAACGGGTCACCCAATTACGACTGAAACACTGCGGTACGGGTTTCGTGTCGCTGTCTTAGGGATGCCCTGTGATCGGCGTTGGCGTACTCCGGATGGATTAGCGCTAGTCGGTCCGGGCTACTTCGGTTACAACGCGGATTATCGTCCGATAGAGGAGCGTTATGGCGACTAATTCAGAGACCCTGTGTGAATTGGAGCGGGGGGGGAAGCTTGTGCTGACTGAGGCACAAGCCCTCGAGATTATCGCATTTTTGGTGAGCTCAGCTGAAATTTGTTTGAGAGAGCCAATTCATTACGGTACCTTAAGACTTGTTGACGCGGCCAGTCGGCTGATTGGCTTAATTCAAAAAAATAGTCCCGTGGCCACGGAGGCGTTCTTGTGTGGATTCAAAGAGAACATCGATACTCACAAGACGCTAGCGATGTGGGACCGCGAAGCTTATTATGATTTCCTTCGAAAGATTCCGTTTTCGGCAGCGAAGGAATTGAAGCGGGTACGCGAGTTGGGTGGAGCAATTGGCAGTAAAGTTTGATGGCCTTGGCTATGGTCGTTGATTCGGAAGTGCTGCTTGGGATGATGAGGAAGCGGCGTGTTACGCGTCAATTTACTTCACAACCAGTGCCCATTGATGTACTCCAGAAAATCGTCGAAGCGGGGCGGTGGGCTACGAGTGGTGGAAATCGGTACCCCCACCGGTTTCTTGTTGTTCGCGATCCGAAGCGTATTGCCCTAGTGCGGGCCGTATCTCCTGGAATGCTTTGGCAACCTACCGCTTTAATTATAATTATGCTTGACACGGAACAATCCAAGGCTGATTTGATGGATATCGATCCGTTTACTGCTACATACATTGACGTTGGCACGGCAGCGATGAGTATGCTGACTATGGTGCAGTCACTTGGCCTTGGCGCGTGCCCAGTAACATCGTTTAGCAAAAATGGTGTTTCGGCAATGCTCGACTTACCCTCAAGTCTGACGCCGGAGTTTATTTTAATTGTGGGACACCCCCTACCGATGAAGCGTACTGTTTATCCAAATGCTCCAAAAGCTATTACCGTGAGGGATCTCACCTCTTGGGAACTCGTCGGTGTTCATGACCCTGAACACTAGTGAATCATGAGGTTGATCGTCCAATCTGAGCTTTGGGATGTCGTACAAATCTATTGTGTACGCGGAGCGATAGAATGGGCAACCCGTAACGCGGAAAATTGGTACCTGTTGAATCGGTCAGGTAATACGCGTGTTCTAGGCTTGTTGATCTGGAGCAATCAGAGGGGAACTCAGGTTCGGTAGTTAGGTGTCCGGAACAGGTTACTCTGTTCCAACTCGCGAGTGCTTTGTGCAAAAGTAGCAATAGCGGGTTTCACACCTAGCTTACAGCGCAGGTTGTTTCAATTAACTTGAGGGACTGAGTCTTCCGAGAATGGGTTTATGATAATTTGTGTAGTCTGCAGTTGTAAGATAGTTGGTGCCTCGGCGAATGGTCGTGATCTGATGGGTGGTACGTACACTAAGGTCAGTCCAAAGCGTTTGTCTTGTGGAGACAGAGTGCCGCTCCAACTGGGACTGCCGGCTGACGCTGCTTCTCTGATACCAAATTTTGTAGTGGCAGGGTTTGGCCTTAGAGGCGTGGTCTGTCCTTTTCATTGGAATTGCGCACAAGTGCAAATTCCCTCCCTGTAATCGCTAGGAATCTGATGGTCTCAGGGGTGGTTGGAAGTGGTTCTTAGGTTCAGCCGATCAAGGCAAACAAGTAGAGAAGCCCAAGACGCTCATTCTGATGCTGCGAAAGCCGGTACGGCGGCAACTAAGGCCTCCTGCATTTGTGATGGTTCAACAGTATAAATTGAGTGCATGGTATAGTGCGGCTAGGTGCGATGCAAAAAGTTTCGGAACTTACGGTTTTTTTTGGCCACATTACCCCTCGAATCTAGGGATAATTCCAGGCTCGCGTTGAAATCGAAGATGGCGTTGCATTGGTGATGGGGAAGATGGCAAGCGGTTTTGGGACACAAAGCGGGATATCTGATTATGACTGCGTACCCCGACAAGTTAAAAATAGGCTGGCCGGGTGTGTGTTTGCTACGATGTTGGTTGGCTGGCATTTGGCGTAACTTAGCCTGGCGTTCGTGCGGCTTCTGGACATAGGCTTTGTTTCGTGCTCGGTCTTATTGCTGTCGTTAATATATAGCAGTCTGTAAATTATGTCTCTCCGCATTACAGCGGCTGATCTTCCAGACCTTGCGCGGGGTGCTGCGTTTCTTGGAACTGGCGGGGGCGGTAATCCTTACGTGGGCCAGTTGATGGTCAAGCTTGCCATGAGCGAGACGGGTCGAGACTTGGTGTTGATGGATCTTGCTGATTTACCAGACGATGCGCTTGTTATTCCCACCGCCATGATGGGAGCACCGACATGTATCGTGGAAAAACTTCCGCAGGGTATGGAAGCAGCGTGGTCGTTACGACGGCTTGAAAAACACCTCGGAAAAAAAGCATACGCGACCATGCCGATTGAAGCCGGAGGCGTTAATTCGATGATACCACTCGTAGTGGCATTACGACTTGATATCCCGGTTATTGATGCAGATGGCATGGGTAGAGCTTTTCCGGAATTGTTCCACGAAACCTTCCACATCTATGGCGTACCAGGTACGCCCATGGTGGTCACCAATGATCATCGGGACCAGTCCGTGATTGAAACTCATGATAACTATATGGCGGAGTGGCTTGCTCGGGGAGTAACGATTCGTATGGGTGGCGTTGCGTATATAGCTGAATATCCGATGGATGGTGTTACCGCGAAACGTGTTTCGATTGCAGGTACCATTAGTATTTGTTTAAGAGTTGGTCGGGCGATTCGCTTTGCGCGCGAGAATCACCTTGACCCATTTGCTCACCTGATTACTACTCTTTCTGAAACCGCTTATAGTCCGGCAAAGGTGATATTTACTGGCAAGATTACAGGGGTGTTTCGGCGGACTACGGACGGATTTGCTAAGGGTCAGATTGAGGTCCGGGAATTGGGTGTGCCGCAAACATCGGCAAGAGTTCTGGAGATTGAGTTCCAGAATGAGAACCTTATTGCAAGAACACAAGGCACAACTCTTGCTGTTGTGCCCGACTTAATTTGTATTCTGGATTCAGAGACGGCTGAACCCATTACTACTGAGGACCTGCGGTACGGTCAACGGGTGAGAGTTATGGTTGTGTCAGTGCCGCCTATTATGCGGACTAAGGCTGCTTTGGCAGTATGGGGACCGCGACATTTTGGTTTTGACATAGACTATGCGCCACTGGACGGGGCCGTTCCAGCTACAGAATAGACTCGGGGAAAAGTTTTATCAGGAATGAAATGAATTAATCGTACATGGATATTGGCAATATTGCGGCTGAAGTCGCTCGCCATGCCGGCGCGCGCTATGTGGTGACCACAGAAATGTAAGGCGTCTGGGCGCAAAAAAAATTCTAGTATGAAGCGGCTGAGTGATGCATTGAGGAAAGGCACTGTAAATCGTGCTCGGTCAAACGGGCTGCTACTTCAATCGCCCCAATATTCTCTTTTAGGTGCTGAAGTGAGCTAGTGCCAGGTATTGGGACCGCAAAAGGAAGTGTTTTAACAATCCAAGCAAGAGCCACCTGAGCGATTGTTGCACCCAATTTGGATGCAATAGTGGCGAGAAGGCTACCAGAATCGGCGGTGATAAGTTTCGGGGAGGAACCATCCCCTACATCGCCTAAAGGGAAATAGGGGAGAAATAACATATGTTTTTTGTTGCAGGCGTCTAGTACAAGCTGGTCTGTGCGGGAAAGGAGATTATGGTGGTTCTGAACAGATACTATTGACGTCGCTTTGCAACAGCGGTCGAGCATCGCGGAGTCTACATTGCAGACCCCAATAAACCGAATCTTGCCAGCTGTTTGCATGTCGGTAATTGCCCCAAGTGATTCCTCGACCGGAACTTTTGGGTCTGGCCGGTGAAATTGGTAGAGGTCAATTGTTTCGGTCATGAGTCGTCGAAGGCTTCCTTCAACAGATGTACGAAGATGGTCGGGGCGCCCATTAATATCCCATTGGTATGGTCCAGTTCGCGTCATGCCCCCCTTTGTCCCGATGATGATGTTGCTTGAATACGGGCGTAACGCCACTGCAATTAATTCTTCCGATACAGATGGACCATAGGAATCGGCTGTGTCAATGAAAGTGACACCTAGGTCAACTACGCTGCGGAGAAGATTTATTGCAGCCTTAGGGTCTTCAGGAGGCCCCCAGACGCCACGTCCAGTGATACGCATCGCGCCAAAACCGATCTTCGAGATTGGAATGGAATCTGCGAGAAGTACTGTGTCAAGCTCTGCCATGTCCCATCTCCTTTTTTTAGTGAGCGGTGCTATACCACATTACAACTTCACAGATTACCTTCTACGACCATAATGACATTTCCACTCAGTAGAAATTTGAATTGGGCGCAATCTGATGTGTAGCTATGCTGCATTAAGTACTACCCGGTGTTCGCGGCAACAACGATTTACCTGAGGAGCGGATCGCGTCCCGAAGACGTGCCTCATCATCTGTAATCACAGGAATTGATCCGATCAAGTCACGGGTGTATTGATGCCGTGGTTCCAAAAAAACGGCGTCTACGGTTGAAGTCTCGACTAGAAACCCCTTTTGAAATATACTTACCGTGTCAGCTATGGCTCGAACTACCGCAAGATCATGTGTAATAAATAAGTAAGTCAAGTTTCGCTCGCACCGGAGTCGTGCTAAAAGTTGAAGAACACGCGATTGAACCAGTACATCCAGTGCGGACGTGGGCTCATCAAGAACAATTAGATCTGGCTCTCCGGCCAGTGCACGAGCTATTGCAATTCTTTGGAGTTCTCCACCAGACAGTCCGCGCGGCAAACGCTCCGCATATTGCGGATCCAAATCAACTTCAACTAGAAGTTCCGCAACCCGACGATTTCTGCTCTCTCGATTTCCTATGCAGTGGACGTCCAGCGGCAACCGAACACTTGTACCAACCAGCTTCCTAGGATTCAGTGCAGAAAGCGGGTTCTGCTGCACAGCCTGTATTTTGCGCCGAAGCTCCTTTGGTCGATTTGCAGTCAATGAGACACCATTAAATCTTACAGTTCCAGTGCTGGGCGAAATTACTCCAAGAACCAAATTACCAAGCGTAGTTTTTCCAGAACCAGACTCGCCGACTATTGCGTGACAAGAGCCTTGGCTCACAGTAAGTGACATTTTACACAGTGCTTGGACTGAGTGGCCTGACAAAGAAAATGTCTTGCTGAGATTTTCAAGTTCAAGTATAGCACTCACAATTCTCTCCCTACCTCATGTGGTTCATCGCATCCTGAATGTACGACAAGAGGTTGTAAAAACTCTGGAGACCTATCAGGTATGTTTGGAACAACGCCACCAATGATTCGGGGTGCAGCGCTCATAAGTGCTCGGGTGTACGGATGCCGCGGATTGGCGAAAACTTGGGCAGTGGACCCATGTTCCACAATCCGTCCACGGTACACTATATATACACGGTCACAGAATTCCCGGACAACCGCAAGATTGTGAGATATTAAAAGTACCGCCGTACCAAGCTTCTCCGTCAGATTACGCATGAGTACCAAAGTTTCGGCTTGAATTCTCACATCAAGCGCTGTTCCCGGTTCGTCTGCAACTAAGAGTGAGGGTTGATTAATCACTGCCAAGGCAATCATTACTCTCTGGTTCATCCCCCCCGAAAGCTGAAATGGGTACGAGTCGAGAACGCGTTTTGGATCCTCAATCTGTACCTCACGCAGGGCAGCTTCCGCAATTAGCGCGGCACTTTTCCGAGAGATAAGTCGGTTTTTTAACCGCAGTACTTGTTGAAACTGATCATGAATTTTGAAAACAGGGTTCAGTGAAGAGCTTGGATCTTGAAATATCATAGTAATTTGATGGCCGCGTAACTTTTCAACGCTACTGCCCCCATGAATTACTTCTCTTCCGTCAATCAAGATAGATCCTGACACACAGATATTTTTAGCTCCCTGAAGTAGACCGAACACCAACCGGGCCGTTACTGATTTTCCTGATCCTGATTCGCCAACAAGTGCTACTCTTTCCCCAGTTCGTACATGAAGCGCCACCCCTTGTAGTGCTGCTTGTATACCCCTACGTCCTCCGAAAGACGCGCACAAGTCTCGAATTGCTAAAACTACGGTAGGTTTTACTATTAGAGACATTATCAGTCAGCATCAAAAGTTTCGCGAAGACCGTCACCAACGAGGTTGAAACCCATTACAACAAGAGCTATCGCAAGTGATGGAAATACTGTTAGCCACCATGCATCCGGCATATATTTGGCACCATCCGACACCATCGAACCAAGGTCTGGTGTCGGTGGTTGCACACCGAGTCCGAGGAAAGACAAAGACGATATTGTGAGAATTACAAAGCCGAAGTCGAGGGTCATTTTTGTAACAATTGAGGGCAAACAATTTGGGAGAATCTCACTAAAGAGTATATGTGGTACCGATGCCCCAATTAGCCGGGCGGCAATAATGTACCCTTCTTGCGCTTCGGAACGTGCAACATTGTAGATGAGGCGGGAGTACCAAGGCCACCACCCAGCTGTTACAGCTATCATTCCATTGGTAAGCGTGGGTTGAAGAAAACCCATAATAGCCATTGCTAGAATTAATGGCGGAACCGCAAGAAATACATCTGTGAGGCGCATTAGCAGGTACTCGATGCGACCTCCCATGTAGCCTGCAACCAAGCCTATAAGGACGCCAACGGGAACTGCAATTGACAAGACAACCAATCCCATTGTGAAAGAGATACGGTAAGCAAAAATTATCCGGGTGAATAGATCGCGACCCAATAAATCGGTTCCAAACATATGTGTACTGTTGGGCGGTTTTCCCAGTGCTGTCATATCACCTAAGGGACCAATATGTTGGGGGAAAGGCACGACTAGTTCCGCAAAAGTTGTCGCGAACATAATACAGACTAGGATAAATAGCCCAGTTTTGATCAATCGGTTGTCCTGAAAGCGATGCCAAATTTGTCCGTCAAACTGGGTTGCCATAGTTTCTACTTGTATGTTTCCATCAACCGAATTCTTGGGTTCACATATATTACCAATATGTCTATAACTATGTTTACAACTAAAAATATTGCTGCGCTGATTAATACCGTACCAACAATGGCATCGAGATCCTTTCTGAGGATTACCTCGACTCCGTAACGAGACACACCAGACCAAACAAAAACCTTTTCAACGAGAAATGCATTTCCAAGCAATGCGGCGAAATCTAATCCTAATATGGTAAGGGTAGGAATAAAGGCTGGCCGAAAGGCATATCGCGTCGCGATTGAAAGGGGACTAACCCCGTAAGCTCGGGCCATTTCGATATATGGTCGACCGTAAATTTCCACCATATTCGAGCGGGTAAGTCTTGCAGTTTGCCCAATTCCTGCCATAGCCAGTGCCACCCCGGGCAATACCAGATGGTAGATGGCCTCGCGGAAAATAGCCCAGTCCGCCGAGACAAATGAATCTACAACATAGAGCCCTGTGTAGAACGCTGGTGTACGCTGGTTAAACGATAGCCGGCCTTCCAGCGGAAATATCGGAATGAAGTATGCAAAACCGAGTTGGAGAATTACTGCCCATACAAACGGGGGCGTACATACACCTACTAACGCTAGCAATCGCACCAAATTATCTCCGAGGCGGTCTCGGAGATGAGCAGATATTATCCCCAACGGCAAACCAATCACAGCCATGAGCAGGCCTGCAAACAGAACAAGTTCAAATGTTGCCGGAAAAAACTGCATAATATCGACAACTACATCACGGTTGGTATAGAAAGAGTGACCAAGATCGCCACGGAAAACATCTCGGAGAAAGAATCCGTATTGCACTATTATGGGGTCATCGAGATGGCGCGAAGTTCGCATTGCTTGTATTTGACTTTCTGTAGCTAGTGGCCCGAGGGCTATGCGGGCGGGATCACCTGGAATCACTCGAGCCATCGTGAAAATCAAAATCGAAACACCAAACAACACCAGGCACGATGCAAGCACTCTACTCGTTAGGCGGGACAATACCTGTTTCATCTAACTATTAGCTGTGCTACAACTTGCAGTCGAGTAGCGAAAAATTCTTGGGTTATCGGACCAATATCTCACAGATTTACTAGTAATGTGTGGCCTTCATTTGCTCAAATGGTCCCCGATTTACGTGCATATTCTGTGGTTGATACAAATGTGTAGTGGGACACGCCACGGAAACTAATTCTTGCCACGCAATTGTGATTGATTTACAAAGAAAATTTTTTTCACAACCAAAACAGTGGTGTAGACGAAGGCTCGGCGTGGCATAGATGTCGTACTTTGCAACATTAAGAATTCAGTGCTAATGCGGCTAATAATTTCGGGTGGAAACACGCGCAATCTTTGGTGAGCGCCGCATTATTAAGTTGTGTGTCTAGCCAATCCGGACTTGATGCAAGTTGTCTGTTGTCTGTACGGAAAGTACACCCAACTAAGAATAGTGTGTAAAACGTGCTGACGCGACAAAAAACATGTGTGGTTTGAGATGATATTGACCGCTGGCAGTGGTTTTGGTACCGCCAGCGGTCAAGCGGTCATTTGTTAATCGACGATGTCAATCTCTCGGAAAATAAGATTGAAGCCACCATCAAACACGTATTTGGCGGGATCGCGCAGTGCGGGTACCTGTACAACATCTCGCATCGCATAAAGATAAGTCGCCTCAAATAAGTTTATTGTTGGTGCCAGCTCTTTGAGCCGAGTATTGAGTTGGCCATATATTACTTTGCGTTTATCTGGCTCTGGTTCAGACCGCCCCTGTTCGAGGAGTTCGTCAACTTTTGAGTCGCTTAAGTGTTCTGCAGACATCCATGTTCCTGCCAAGGATGAGTGATACATGTTGTAGACAAGTGAATCTGTATCGGGTGTAACCGCGCCGACTGCAATTTCCACAGCGTTTGGTGTTGTTTCTGGCTTAGATACAAGTTCCGTCAGAAGAGCCCACGGCACCTTAGTTATATTTACTTTGTACCCCAGTGCTTCAAAATTGGCTTTCATGAGTAGAGCATTTTTTTCACGAGCCGGCGTTTCGGCAATCCACGCAATTTCTAGGGGAACTTCACTCGGTTTGTACTTGCACTTAGCTTGTTCTTGTTTCGCCCTTTCCATGTCCTGAGTGTAAACGGGCGAATCGTCGTGGCCCAGCATTCCACTTGGAATTGGGCCATTCGCTGGTATTCCTATACTGGACTGCTCGTTGACCTTAAGGAAGTTTAAGGCGGCAGCGTAGTCAACAGCAAAGGTAAGGGCTTGGCGGCAGTGGACGTCGTCAGTTGGTGCCCGCTTTGTATTTAACTTGACATACTCGCCGGTAGCACCACCCTCTGAAAACAGTGAAATCCCTTTTTCTTTGGCTAGGGCGGCTAGAACTTCTGGTGGTAGCCAGAGGTCTGCAATTTCGTGTTCCCCGCGAGATAGTGCAGCGCGCACAGTGGTGGCTTCCATGCCATAGCGATATTGCACACGATCAGGGGCATATGTTGAGAAACCCATAAAGTGATCGGGAAACTTAACCATCATGGTTTCAGTTTGGGGATTCTGCTTTTCCACCATATAGGCTCCACTACCAGCATCATTCGAGGATAACCATTCGGCACCGTAGTCTCCATAATCTCCAAATGTGCCATCTTTCTTGTGAAGCATCACCGTCTTTGAGTCGACAATTGCAACTTTCACTAGTGCTGCTAGAAAAGGAGCATACGCTGCTTTCAGGGTGAATTTTACCGTAAGAGGGTCAATTACTTCGACTTTTTCGACTCGATCAACCAGTAAGTTGGAAAAACCCTGTCCCAATGCCATCAGTCGGTTGTAGGAAAACACAACATCCTCAGATGTGAGGGTATTGCCAGAATGAAATTTCACGCCGTCACGCAACTTGAAAGTATATGAATTACCGTCAATTTTCCATTCTGCCGCTAGCAGCGGATCAACTCCGGGAGCTCCGCGCTTGGGGTAGACAAGGGTATCGTACAGGTTTACCATCAAAACGGTGTCTGCAAAGTCAGTAGCCTTGGCCGGGTCTATTTCACCCACTGGCGATTCATCAAGTCGAAGAATTCGTTCTTTTTTGGGTGCCTCGACTGCGGCTGCTGGTTCGGCAACCGGTGCAGGCGAAGCACACGCAGCGAGAACCAGCACCATACAAGCGAGTGTAATATTCGAAATATGTTTTGTCACTTCAAACTCCTTTTGTAATAAAGTAATACTTGCGCTCAAACATTAATTTTCATTTTTATGTTTGCATTGGATATCTCCAAGGTGATTAATATGGTTTGCAAAGTGTTTGTTTGGTTATCACATACGCACGAGAGAGCCCGAGCAGAGCACATCTCACTAGTCAAGGGTTCGATTTCCGCACCTATACCTTATTTGATGGAAACTGGATCTGGCGTCCTAGAAGTGACTATCAACTACTAGGTACCGGAGTTAAAACCATGAGATTCATCCATGTTGCGGCGCTTGGCTTCTAGCGCAAACTTTGCTGCGATATCGTCTAGCCACGCGACGAACTCGTCACGGTTACTCATCACCTTGTACTTCTCGCGCTCAAGTTCCAAATGCATGGCTTTCAGAAAATCATCATCAAATGAGCTGGTCATCAATCTGTCGACGGCATCTATCATACGGAATGGACCGTAGATCGCAGGTTCGTCTACTATGTCACGCGCTGCCGTCACGAGAAAAGCGGCTAGCCTAAAGGCCGCTGGATCAATTGCACCGCTCAAGGCTTTATAACCTCCCACTGTTCTCCACCCCATGCATCCACGAAAACGACTTGTTTTTTCGCCTTTGGCGAAATCGAAGGCACTGCAGCGGGCTGGCCAACGGCAGCAAGCCATTCGACCCTGATACATGCCGGGAGATCAAGCACGGCGCGGAGTGCCGATTCGTTAGAACAACGAAATAAGTAACAACCGAGCCGCAGACCAACTGCTGCCAGGGCAATGTGCTCAGCCGCCGCACCCGCGTCAATGCGAGAGAGATGATCGCGGCCCTGCGTGCCCATTTGATCTTCAGCACTCACAACATCGGTTAATACCAAGATTATAGCTGCGGGAAGTGTACCGATATAGCTCGGTGATACTTCGACAACAGTCTTTACAAGCCGCGGATCCTTGACAACAACGAGGAATCTCGACGACTGGTTGCCGCCAACTGGCGCACGGGTCGCAGCCCACGCAAAGATTTTTAAGGTCTTGTCATCGAGGGGCGCGGGCGCAAAATTTCGGTGCATTCGACGCCGACGCATCGCTTCGAGCACGTCTATCTTGTCAGATGCCACACTTCAATTGTAAGTGGATGTTTGATTGCTGTCAAATTGGAGAATCCGCTAGGTTGGAGGGGATTCAATAACCAGATACAGTCGATTAGTGTATAGTTATATTGTAGGTGTGGGGGCACCGTGCTTGATGTTTACATATACTGCGTTCGTTAACGCTCTTGCTCGTGAAAAGCAACACCCCGAGTCTGTTTTTGTCTCTCTGTTGGACTTGACTCAAGCCATTATTGGTGTCAAACTTTTTACCATTATGGTGTTTGACGGCAAGCTTGGGGTTGCTGAGCGTAAATTTTCCAATATGCCGGATTTCTATCCCGTTTCTGGTACAAAACCAGCCAATACCACGGACTGGTCTCGCCAAGTGATAGATTCGAAAATGACCTTTGTGGCGAACGACATCGAGGCGATCTCAGCTGTGTTTGACGATTATTTGCTTATCAAGTCACTGGGTTGTGAATCGGTGATAAATGTCCCGATCGTGGTTTTTGGTGAGGTGCTTGGAACCATAAATTGCTTGCATGAGGCTGGGTTTTATACTGCCGAGAAAGTGGCTGCCTCCGAATATTTGAAGTTACCCGGCGCCGTTTGTCTCTTAGCGAATAGAAGCAGGTCTGAGCGGAGGAATTAATCATGCCAGGTAAATCAATACGTATTGCTACAGATGTCGGAGGTACGTTTACGGATTTGGTGTATTTCGAGATTGATCCGCAGAATGGGAAAAGCCGGATCGTTACAGCGAAGACTGACACCACTGTCCCGGATTATGAGAGTGGTGTTCTAAATGTACTCGAAAAATCCGAAGTTAGCCCTGCATCCGTAAAATTTTTTGCCCACGGCACGACCGTTGTCATTAATTCGCTGACTGAGCGCAAGGGTGCCAAGGTGGGTTTGATCACCTCTGAAGGTTTTCGGGATGTACTCGAGATTGCGCGTGGTAACCGCCCTGACTTTTTTAATCTACACTACGAGAAGCCAAAACCGTTTGTCTCTCGAAATCTGCGCCTCGAGCTTCCCGGGCGAATTTCCTATAAAGGTGTGGAAGTAAAGCCGATTGACATTTCTGGTCTCCCTATGATTTTGGACTATTTTCGATCTGCGGGCGTGGAAGCGATTGCGATCTGTCTCCTCCATTCTTATGCAAATACGTCACATGAAAAAGCTGTATTTTCTGAAGTGCATAAGCTGTGGCCGGATGTGTCTGTTGTCTGTTCACACCAGATTACGCGAGAGTGGCGCGAATACGAACGAACCAGCACGACCGTTCTGTCGGCGTATGTTCAGCCAATTGCGGAGCGCTATCTTTCTCGACTAAACAGTCGCCTTAAGGAAAAAGGATTTAGCCACAGTCCCTACATTATGCAGTCCAACTGCGGTGTTGCATCGCTTGAGGTAATCAAACAAATACCTGTTGCCATGGTGGAATCTGGCCCGGCGTCCGGATTCTTGGGTGCGGCCGAACTTGGGAAGCTGATTGGTGAACCCAATGTGTTGGCGCTTGATATTGGTGGCACGTCCGCAAAGTGTTCTTTGATCGAACACGGTCAGGTCAAAATTATGACCGACTACTGGATCGAACGCAACAAGACGACTGCAGGATACCCGATATTGGTTCCAGTCGTGGATCTTGTTGAAATTGGCAATGGTGGCGGCTCTATCGCTTGGGTTGACGAGTTTAAGAAATTGCACGTTGGACCGCGTTCGGCCGGTGCGGCTCCCGGTCCGGCTGCTTACGGTCGTGGTGGTAACAGTGCGACAACTACGGATGCGAATTTAATACTTGGCCGGATCAACCCGGATTATTTCTGCGGTGGCGAAATCGTGGCAGATATGGTGGCGGCACAAAGTGCCGTAGCAGCTATCGGTAAGGATCTGGGCATCGACGTAAATGAGGCAGCGCGGGGCATAGTTCGTATCGCGAACAACAATATGATCAACGCACTCAAGTTGGTGTCTCTGAATCGTGGCCATGACCCGCGCGATTTTACTCTTATCGCTTTTGGCGGTGGTGGTGCTATGCATGCGGTTGCGCTCGCGCAGGAACTCGGTGTCAAAAAAGTGGTAGTGCCGAAAGCGGCAGCTGTATTCTCTGCTTGGGGCATGTTAATGTCTGATTTGCGTCGTGATTTCTTCGTAACCCGCCTTGTTGATCTCGGGACGGGTTCGGCGGCGGAAATTGAGGCGTTATTTGCTGAAACCGAAAGAACGGCGTGTGACCAATTTGCTGCCGATGGCATTTTGCCAAGCCAGATCACGATTCGCAGGTACGGCAAGTTCCGGTACCAGAATCAAGAACACACAACTGAAGTGGAGATTACAGGTGGTGAAATCGACGAAGTTCGCCTTCCAGACATTGAAGCCGTTTTTCATTTGGCTTATGAGCGCGAGTACACCTACCGGCTCAACGCCCCCGTCGAAATGGTTGGTATCCATTTGGTGGCCACTGCTGAAGTTGGCAAATTGACTATGACCGAGCGGCCGACCATTGGCGTAGAAGCTATCTTGGCGGTTAAGGGAAAACGACGGGTCGATTATGCCTTGGAAGGGATCAGAGAGGCTACTATATACGACGGCTCCAAACTCGAGCCTGGAATGACTTTCCACGGGCCAGCAATCGTCGAAGACCCGGGAACCACCATCGTAATTCATCCGGGCGACACCGTAAAAATTGATGGCTATGGCAACATACATATTGCTCTTGCAGCAGCGATTTTAAAAGGTATTACTACTGTCGCAGACAATCCGATCACTATCGAGATAATTCAGAGCTCGTTGCAGGCAACAGCAGATGAGATGTTTGCGACGATGAAAAAAACGGCGATGAGCTCGATTATTTATGAAGTGCTTGATATGGGCACTGGTATCACCGACAGACAGGGGCGGCTTGCGTCTTCCGGTGCTGGTATACCTGGATTTGTAGGAGTGCTTGATAAGTCCGTACAGTTTGTGGTCAATAAATTCACATTACCTGGCGAGATTGAGGCTGGCGATGTGTTTGCAACCAACGATCCGTACTATGGCGGCGTGACGCACCTCAACGACATTGTTGTTATGATGCCTGTGTTTGCCGATGGCCATATTATCGCCTGGGCAGCGAATATCGCTCATAATTCAGATGTTGGCGGCAAGTCCCCGGGCTCGCTCTCCGCTGATGCTACCGAGATTTTTCAAGAAGGGCTTCGTTTGCCCGCTGTAAAGTTGATATCTAGGGGCGATCCTATTCGGTCAGTCTTCGAGATTATCAAAGTTAACTCCCGCATGCCTGACGTGCTCGAGGGCGATCTATGGGCCGCAGTCGCATCGGTGCGCATTGGCGCAAAGCGGCTTGCTGACCTTGCTCACAAATATGGTGTCGAAACTTTCGAAAACGCAGTGAAATTGTTCATGGACTTTGGCGAGATGGTATCGCTTGCCGAACTTAAGAAACTGCCCCACGGAACTTTTGAACTGACCGAGGAGCAGGATAACGGCATTTTCTACAACGCAAAAATTACGATTTCGGCGACTGAATTTATCGTCGACCTTCGCGACAACCCACCTCAGGACTACGGGCCAGCCAACACGAGTCGCGACGGCGTTATGGTCTGTGCGCAAATGATATTTAAGTCACTGACAGATCCTTATTCGCCATGCAACGAGGGCTCCTTCCGGCCGATAAAGCTTCTTGTCACGGAAGGCACAGCATTTCATGCTAAGGAACCGGCAGCACTCGGATTTTATTTTGAAACAGAGGTTCGAGTTTATGATTTATTCTGGCGGTGCCTTGCTACGCACGTACCGGAACGTTTAGCGGCTGGTCATTTTGGTTCGATTTGCGGAACATTTATTGGTGGTACTCATCCTGATACCGGCCGACAATATACGATTATTGAGCCACAGATTGGTGGTTGGGGTGCTAGCCGTGGCCGTGATGGCAATAGCGCGATCTTTTCTGGCTTTCATGGCGAAACTTACAATTGCCCGGCCGAAATATCTGAAGCTCGCAATGGCCTGATCGTCGACCGTATGGAATTGAACGATGAACCTGGCGGATATGGACAGTGGACCGGCGGGCGCGGCATACGAATGGATTATCGAGTCCGTGCTAACGGATCGTATCTTACGGTTGGGTTTACGCGGTCCCGCATTTTGCCCTGGGGTCTCGACGGTGGAAGTGAGGGTTCGCCAAATTATGTTAATGTGATCCGCACTGATGGATCTAGAGAACGATACGCTTTCGCGTCTGGTGTTATTGTCAACAAGGATGACGTTATACGCATTGTGACCGGGGCTGGTGGTGGATTAGGTGAACCCAAAAATAGGAGTTACTTGGCGGTACGTGAAGATGTCCGGAATGGCTTTCTCACGGAGGATCAGGCAAAGGTTGTGTACGGCGTAGGCTAAAAGATCCGAATATAAAGGAGCATGCTATGACAAACAGCCCAAGCACCAAGATTATGTACCTGAGCCCGGTCGGCGTAAGTGAATACGACCAGACTTTCGCTGGAATGGCTTTGGAGCATAAACTAGTGGATACTGAGGTTCATATCACTTCTCTAAATCCTGTGCACGGTAGCTTCTCGCACATCGAGTTTCGGTCTTACGAAGCAATTGTGACGCGGGGGATCATTCGAGCGGTACGTGCTGCGGCAAAGGAAGGCTTTGATGCGTTGGCGATTGGATGTTTTTACGATACTGCTCTTTATGATGCCCGTGAAGTGTCGGGTGAAATGATTGTTACTGCACCCTGCACAGCGGCGTGCGAAATTGCGGCTACTCTTTCAAATCGTTTTGGCATCATTGTTGGGCGGCGGAAGTGGGTTGAACAGATGCATAGTGTTGTGCGCGAAAATGGATATGCCCACCGGCTGTCTGGCTTTTATCACGTTGAACTAGGGGTAAATGATTTCCAAGTGGATCACGGTGAGACTTGTCGCCGGCTGATCGCTGCAGGCCGCAAAGCCGTTGAGGAAGACTATGCAGAGGCACTAATCCTCGGGTGCACACTAGAAGTTGGTTTCTATCGAGAGATCGAAAAAATCCTCGGGGTGCCGGTTATCGACCCATCGATCGCAGCGCTTAAGCGGGCGGAATATGCTGCGGTTCTTAAGAGACAGTGCGGCTGGAAACCCAGCCGTAAGTGGTCCAGCGAAGCACCATCGGAAGAGGAGATAGCACGCTTCGGAGGGTTTGGTGACGACGAGATTTTCGGAAATCGCATAATACTGAAGGCTGGGCAACGGGTGCAATAACTGGGCGACGGCAAAATGCCGAGCAGGGGAGTCGTCTTCCACATATTGGGGGCATTATGAATATCGACACAAAACAACGCTTGTCGGACCTTCGAATACGAATGGGTGAAGCGGGTGTGGACCTTGTGGCAGTTGGACCCGGATCGCATATGCAGTGGCTCGTGGGGTTTCATCCCCATCCGGACGAACGGCCATGCCTGCTGCTGGTTGGGTTAGAAAAGGAAATTTTCCTTATGCCGGTTTTGAATGCAGAAGGTTCACGGGAAAAGACGGACATCGATTTCCATACTTGGCGTGATACCGATGGTCCGGATGCCGCCGTCGCCTCATGCCTTTCTGTTATCGGCGCTACCAAAGCCGCTGTGGTTGTCATTGACGAAACAATGCGAGTGGACTTTGGATTACTTCTACTCAACGCGTTGCCGGGCGTACGACACCGATTTACAGGGGATACATTAGGTTTGTTGCGGATGCGGAAGCACGATCGTGAATCTAGTTTATTGAAGATGAATGCCAGCATTGCCGATTTAGTATTGCAGAAGGCCTTTGCTGCTATACGGCTGGGAATGACTGAAAGTGATCTCGCGAGCGAGATCCGCGCACATTTTGCTGCGCAAGGCGCGGAAACGGAATTTACGATTGTAGGCGCAGGACCAAACGGCGCGTTTCCGCACCACCAGAGTGGACAACGAAAATTCTTGGCAGGGGATTCCATAGTCATTGACATAGGAGCGCGCAAGAACGGGTTCCCGAGCGACATCACACGTATGGCTGTTGTTGGATTTCCACCAGAGGGCTACCTTGAGATTCATGCAGTAGTGGAACAAGCTTTGACAGCGGCGCTCATAGCTGCGCAGCCTGGTGCAAAAGCCTTAGATGTGGACCGGGCGGCGCGGAGTGTAATCTCCAAATTTGGTTACGGCGAGTTTTTTGTGCATCGCACAGGTCACGGTTTAGGTATTGATGGGCATGAGCCCCCATACTTAACCGCTACTTCTCAGACAACCTTGGAGCCTGGTATGGTGTTTTCTATTGAGCCGGGTATTTATATTCCTGGGCGCTTTGGTGTCAGGCTTGAGGAGATAGTAATCCTGCGAGCGAATGGGCTAGAAATTCTCTCAAATATAACTCGCAATCCTTATGTAGTGGAGGTCTAGAATATCTCGGCAGAGCTATGTGTTTCGTGCACCCTGAGCTTGGTACCTATTGATGTTAGCAGTTTGTCGGGCTCGAGAAGACAATCACGCCGATCTTTTTGTAGGATTATTGGTTAGATCGTTGAGTTGACCACCTGAGATATGATTGTGTTTGCCGTTGTCTTTAGTTGACTGAATTACATACAAATTTGCCTAGCTCACCCAAGCACTTGCCCTTGGGACCCTTCTAAATCCTCGCCAGCGCGCCGCCCAGTGTTGCGCCGCGCGCACCAAAAGGCGGATCAAACGGCAAATACTGGTTGTGCCGCGCAAGCAAAGCCTGCACTTCCGCCACAGGGGTGCCGGCCAGAGCTGTGAAAGTGTATTCGTCGGGCGTATATTCAAGCACGCCCGTTAGAGCCGAGAGATCCAGCGCCGCTACCCCGGTGGGCGGTGTGCTGAGGGCTGGCTTGCTGCCACCAGCGCGCGGCAGCAGCCGGGGCAGCTGGAGCACGGCCTCTGCCACTTGGGCGGGCGTGGCCGGTCGGCTTAGCAGCGGTGGCGTGGGCGTGGCATATGCAGGCAGTGGTTCAAACCGGGGGATGGGACCAACATGCTGTTTGGCAGGATAGCACATGGCGTGCGGGCCGGGAGTAAAGTGTTGGTGTCCACTTGCAGCGTGCGCTGCAAACATACACCCGCTAAACCCGCCGGCATATACTCAACCAGGAGCGCTCTGTAACCGATGCAGATTCCCAACAATCGCACGCGCAGTGTTCTGATTGCGCTGGCAGGCACTACTGCCTGGGCCACCACCGGAAT
>SXGS01555799.1_pt1 | contig 31331 bp, 28 predicted proteins | sample 3174681 | NCBI WGS metagenome assembly SXGS01 (sample SAMN11356861, study PRJNA531348) | freshwater metagenome | isolation source: freshwater sample F1-80 | place: China: Fuxian Lake, Yuxi | collected 2017-12-25 | reverse complement strand
CTGAGCCTCTCCCGCACACTGCCCCGCAACCGGTGCCCCTGGCGCCCATCCGCTCGCCCGCCTGAATACCGTCCCGTTCGCAGGGATTTCAACTCGCCATTGCTTTTTCAGTCCGCCCCATCTCATCTGAGGTCAGAGGTTCATCGACACCGTTTGCCAGCCAACCAAACAGCGCCAGAACGCGGCGGTTGAACTCGCACGGAAGAGCGATGTAGTCATCGTGATCGGCGGCACGAACAGCAACAACACGCGCGAACTCGTCGCCACCAGTCGCGCGCATTGTTCGCGTGTGCACCACGTTCAAGGTCCGGACGATCTTCACGCCACATGGTTGACGGACGCGGAGACCTTGGGGATCACCGCTGGCACTTCCACGCCTGACGACCTTATTGATGCTGTTGAGCTTCGTATTCGAGAGCTGACGGCGGCTCGCCATTCGGAACTCGTTGTCGCCGGGTGAGCTTCAAGGCAAAGCGCCGACGAACTGGAAACACCCTCCATCACCGATCCATGAAAACCAAAGCCACAGAATCAAAACGGTGGTTTGTCCTCATTCTATTCGCCATCGCGATGGCGTGGTTGGAATCGGCCGTCGTCTTTTACCTCCGAACGATGGTCAATCGCATCGAGCCTCACCAGCCGAATCCCTTGCCCGTCGTTGCCGGACTCGAATCCGCCGAAGTGGTGCGTGAGCTGGCCACACTTGTCATGCTCGGCACCGTCGGCTGGCTTGCTGGCCGCACTGCACGCAGCCGTTTCGGTTATTTCACCGTCGCGTTTGGAGTGTGGGACATCTTCTATTATGTCTTTCTAAAAGTCCTCACTGGCTGGCCTCATTCCTTGCACGATTGGGACGTGCTCTTTCTCATTCCCCTGCCTTGGTGGGGACCGGTGCTCGCACCCATGCTCATTGCAACGCTCCTTATCCTCGGCGGGAGTCTCCTTGTGTTCTTCGACGAGCCGGGAAAACCGTTCTGGCCTGGCCGCTTGCCGCTTGCTTTGAGTGCTCTCGGATCCTTCCTGGCGCTCTGGGTGTTCATGGCCGATACGCTTCGCGCCGCGCCGCACGGTATCGAAGCCGTCCGTGAAGTGCTCCCAGTCACATTTCACTGGTCGCTATTCCTCACCGCGCTCGCTCTGATGGCCTTTCCGGTGGTCGAACTCCTTCTCGAGGTGCGTAACCGCACCAGGCCGCCAAACTCGCCGAACCTTCGCAAATGGAAGGAGCTTTTCGCCCGGAACCGACAGGACCGGCAGGAACCGCAATGGTCCTTGCAGGGCAATGTCCCGCCGGAAGTTTTGAAACCCCTCCTGCACTCGCTCGAACAATTCCAACTTGGCGATGGCGGAGGCCCGGCATCATTGATCGCGTTCGACGCCGAGCGTTTTCGTGGCAGCAGCGACGAGTTGCGCGACGTCGTGGACGCATGGTTTGCCGAAGAGCGCGAACACGCGCGATTGCTGGGTTGCGCTGTGGATCGTTTCGGAGGCAGACGGATAACGTCGCACTGGAGCTTCACAGCATTCTGTCTTTGCCGCCGGTGGCTCGGTGTCCGTTTTGAACTGCAAATCCTCACCCTGACAGAACTTGTCAGCACCGCTTACTATCGAGTTTTGCAAAGGCATTCGCCGGATGTTCCTCTTGAGCAAATGTGCGCCCTGATCCTGCGGGATGAAGCTCTCCACCTGGCGTTCCACTGCGACCGACTCGCTTCTGCAGGCCGCCCGCGTCATGGGCTCTCAGGCGCATGGTGGCTGGGACAATTTTGGTTGCTCGGCCATGCCGCCGCGAGCGTGCTTTGGATCAGCCACAGCGCTTGTCTCACGGCTCTGGGCAGCAGTCTGGCTGAATACTTTGGTGAAGTCAGGCGTGAGTTGGGGCGATTCATCTTTGCCCTCTCATCCGCCAGTGCTCGATTGACTGAATCAGATGGAGCTTCAACATCACCTGCTGCCAGAACCTTCCAGGAACCCATCCCGAGCCCAGCTTGAAATACTCTACAACAATCCTGATCCTTGCTTCCGTTCATTGAATCGAAAGCATTCATTGGTTTTGTGGCAGCGCGGACGGATTAGAGATTTGATCTTTGCGGTCGGCATCGCCTTCGTTGGTGGCTTCCGGTTATTTCGCGAGACTTCGCGAATGGCTGCGAGATTTGACGGAAGGCAAACAGGTTGTGAAGCTGTGGCTCATTCAGATCGTCTTTGCGGATACGAATTTGCCAAAACCTTTGGCAAAATTCATTCTGTCCAAAACGAAAGAACTTCAGACCCTCATGACTCTTGCTGAATTTCGCAATCAACATCCTGAACTGTTTCTTCTGGATGCATCCGACATCCCATCGCTGGAGCATTTCTTGCGCAGTCTAAAGGTGCTGACGGCGAGTGAAACAGTCCATGCCATCGCACGCGCCGGGGAAGGAAACATGAACTGCACCCTGCGGGTCACGACCAACTTGCGGACATTCATCGTGAAACAGTCACGGCCTTGGGTGGAGAAGTATCCGCAGTTCGCCGCGCCGTGGGACCGGGCGCTGCGGGAACGGGAATTCTACGAGATGGTCGCCACCGTCCCGGATCTTGCCGGGGCACTGCCTCGATTGTTGGTCTGCGAGCGGGAAGCTCGTCTTCTTGTGTTCGAGGATCTCGGCATGGGAGGTGACTACTCGGGAACTTATCGTGGCGAATTGTTCCAGACAGGGGAGATCGATGCGTTGGCAAAATTTCTTTCGCGCCTCCACGGCATGTTTGAACAAGTCGAGGATCGGCCATCACTGCCAAACCGTGAGATGCGGACGCTGAATCACGCGCATATTTTCGAGATTCCTTTGAACCCGGTGAACGGGCTGGACCTGGATCGTCTCCAACCTGGGTTGCAACGGGCGGCCGAAGGATTGAAAGAAGACACCGATTTTTGTTCCGAAGTGCGACGGCTGGGTTGCGAGGTGTATTTGGCAGACGGTCCCTGTCTTTTGCATGGAGACTTTTTCCCCGGCAGTTTCGTGCGAACTTTAAGTGGTCCACGCGTGATCGATCCAGAGTTCTGCTTCTTTGGCAGACCGGAGTGGGATGCCGGAGTGTTTCAGGCGCACTTGTGGCTTGGAGGACAATCAGCAGCGTTGCGGGAGAAGTTCCTTCAAGCCTATCGCTCTCCGGTGGGATTCGACACTGCTTTGATGATGCAGCTTGCGGGAGTCGAAATCATGCGGCGCCTGATCGGTTATGCGCAGTTGCCGCTTTCGAGTTCTCTGGCCGAGCGCAAGTCTCTGCTGGATCTGTCTCGCGAACTAGTCCTGCAACCGTCCATCGGGCTGCTGGCAAAATGCTGAAGACCTGTGTAGCCTCGCCAGCATGAACCGTCGCTCCTTTCTGCATCTTTCAACCGTTGCTGCGCTCGCAGCTCCTGTCCTGACCGGAAGCGCGGACAAGGTCGAGCATGGGAGTCTCGACGACAGAATCCGCGGCTTGATGTTCGGCACGGCAATCGGAGATGCCCTTGGTGGGCCGATCGAGTTTCAGGCGCGTGACGCGGTGCAAAGATTGCCAAATCCTCCGAAAGTCTGGCGCGATGAAGAGGGTCTGGATGATGCGAGACGAAGGTCTGCTGCCGGACGGCTGGTGCTCCGCCCTTACGATGATTTGAGGCCTGTGCCGGAAAGTTACGGACATTGGAACCACAACGCAGCGCCTGGCACGATCACCGATGACACGCGTCACAAGCTGGTTTTGCTGCAAGCCCTGCGCGTGGCAGAGCAACGCAGGAAGTTGCCCCTTGGCGTTGCCGATCTCTCGCGAGCCTATCTCGAATGGTCCAAACGGCCGAGTGTCGCCAACCGGGCCGAGTATGCGACACTTGCCGCTGACTGGCTTGAAGAATGGCAATTCGCCGCGCGCTGGATTCTTGGGGAACGGGATCCGGTCCGAGCCCGCCCACCCGAGCGCATGTGGCAATCGCTGCCGACGTGCTGCGGGCAGATGACATTGCCGCCGCTGGCAGCGCTGTTTGCGGGCCAGCCAGAACGGGCGTATCGCGCCGCGTGGCATCTGGCCTTTTTTGACAACGGTTATGGACGTGACATGAACGCCGCCTTGATCGCGGCGCTGGCGCAGGCGTTGGTGACACCGGTGGATCTGGCAAACCCTCGACCAGCCTGGCTGAAAGTGCTGGCAGTGTTGCGTGACACCGATCCTTTTGGCTTCGCCAGGATTCGCTGGACACAGCGGGCCGTGCATCGCTGGTTGGACTTCGCACATCGTATGGCGAAGGAGGCAGCCAGCCGGCCGGCGCGGATGTTCGCCGTGTTCGAGCGTGAGTTCGCGCAAAACGCCAAGTGGGAGGCTCAGATTCCATTCGCGGTGATGTTCGGTTGCCTGGAGATGTGTGATTACGATCCATTGGCGGCGCTCCAACTCAGCCAGGAATGGGGCCATGACACGGATTCCTACGCTCAACTCCTGGGCGCGTTCATCGGTGCGCTGCATGGGCCTGTGCTTTTCCGCGCCGCATGGAGGACGGCTGTTGCTGAACGTTTGCAGGCGGATTTCCAAGTGGACATCGAAGATGAATGCAAGCTGTTGGCGCGCCTCCAACGCCTTGGGGCTCGCCAAAGTTTGGTGAAGGTATCTTAACGCCATCATGCACCAGGCCGAATTGCCTGCAAAATCACCGTGAACAACTTCAAATACAAGACGCGTGCTCGACGCCGGGTGAAACCTGGCCTAGACTCCGGCCGTCTTGGAACTCGACGAACGTCCCTGAAATGAAAAAAAAGCTTTCACTGGTCGCGATTACGATTGCTCTCGCTGGAGGGCTGGTTTGGGCGCAACGGACGGCGCGCGAAGCGGAACAGAACAGCGTTCCCACGCCTGAATGGAAGAACGATCCGGAGTTCGAGAAGGATACGTTCACCTTTGCACGAGTGAAGTACTCCGTTGATGGGAGGTATGGTTCGGGACACACTCGTGAACGATGGAAGATCGACTGGCCGGATTGCGACCTGAATATCTCGTATCGGCTCCAGCAGATGACCTCGCTGAAAGTCGATCCGAACGGGCTGGTGGTGGAACTCACCGAGAAGGACCTGGCGGATCAGCCATTCATTTACATCGTCGAGCCGGGCAGACTGACGTTCGAGGATGCCGAAGTCCCTGTCCTCCGCCGTTACCTCCTCAATGGCGGCTTCCTTCTGGTGGATGACTTCTGGGGAGACCGCGAGTGGTTCAATTTCTACGAACAGATCAAGACCGTCTTTCCTGACAAGGAGCCCCAGGATCTGACCCTCGATCACCCGATCTTCCACAGCATCTTCGACCTTGACGAACGCCCCCAAGTGCCGGGGATCACGTGGGGACTTCGCGACATGACTTACGAACCGCACGGCCCGGGCTGCGAGGAGGTTCATTATCGCGGAATCTTCGATGACAAAGGACGAATGATGGTCCTGATCTGTCACAACACCGACCTTGGCGACGGGTGGGAACGCGAAGGCGAGAATGAGACCTACTTCCACCGTTACTCCGAGAAAAAGGCCTACCCGATGGGGATCAACATCGTCTTTTACGCGATGACCCATTGATCGTTACCCGGCCCCGCGCGAAAGTCAGCCACCAGCTTCGTCAATGAACCCACCGGATTGCAGGCGCACGAAAATGACGTTGAAAATCCCTGATGCAGCCCGGCGCAACTGCGGTTCCGTCCGCCCAGGGTTGTTGTTCCTCGCGGTTGGCATGCTGGCCGTGCTGGTGGTTCCCCTGGCGCTGAAGTTCCGTTCATCAAGTTCGCCGCCGGATGTTGAAACTTCAGTCCCGCCGGGAGGGGCGCCGCCCAGTCAGACTGACACGGCGGATGTTCGCGAACGAAGAGCGCGTTCGTCAGCCGCATTCGTTCCACGAGCGACCCCCACAACACCTGACGTCGCACCTGAGCCGGCTCAGGAAGCCGCCGCACCCAACATGCTCGATAATCTGCCCCGGACACAGGAAACCATCCAGGCAGCCGGGCTCATTGCCCAACTCTCACAACTCAATTTGGGCGGATCGGCGATGACTCCCGAACAGACGGTGAGCATCGCTGAACAGCTTCAACGCATCACCGCCCTCGGGACGCCCGCGGTAGCTGCGATACGTGACTTCCTTGAGAAGGGCGAGAATTCGAGTTTCGGGGCGGCGAAGCTTCCAGGCGGTGCTCCCTCCGCTGCGTCCGCTTCGGACCTGCGTGTCGGTGTGCTCGATAGCCTGGCGAAGATCGGCGGTCCGGAAGCCGTGGCCGTTGCAGGGGAGGCTCTGCAAAAATCGACGTCTCCTTCCGAAATCACGCTGCTCGCACGCACGCTGGAGCAGCAGGCTCCCGGGCAATTCAGGGACGCCGCCCTGTCCGCCAGCAGGCAGGCGCTGACCTCGCTGTCCAGGAACGCAAGCACCGAACAGGATGTATCCGGCCTGTTCCAGGTTTTGCAGAAATACGGCGACGCAAGCGTGATTCCGGAGCTGCAGAACCTCAGCCAGCAATGGCGCTATTACGGAATGATCGCGATTGGGGGCATGGCCGATGGCCAGGGCGTTTCCGCGTTGGTCAACATGGTTCAAGCGCCAGGCGCGCAGGCTTCGGGCTATCAGCAGATCGCCACGCAGATGCTGGCCCAACTGGCTCCATCAAGCCCGGATGCCCAGGCAGCCCTGATTGCCCAGGCCAAGGCTGGCGAGATTCACAATTGGAGCGAGGTCGCCCAGTCGCTGAGTGGGGCAAGGTTGACCTTCGGCACGGACAGTCTCGCGGGTGACAATAACAATCAGGATCTTAAAGTCACCGCCACCCACCACGTTGTCGCCGGGAATCAGAATTTCCGCACTGTCAACGCGCCGCTCGGGGAAACGCAAATTGCGCAAAACGAAGCCCTGATCGAACAGCTTCTCAATCACACACAAGATCCAGCGGCCCGAGAGGCGCTCCAGAAAGCCAGGACCAATCTCCGGCCCGGCGGCGGAAACTGACCACGTCCGCCTCCGACAACGAAACAGGCGAAACGGACCGAAGTCTGTTTCGCCCGCGTCTCAGCGGTTCTCGGAAGAAGAGACGCTATTTGAACTTGTAGGCGATCGCCGTGATAACTTTCAGGTCGTTCTTGTCCCGTCCTAGCGCCGGCACGTTATCGTAGGTGTCCTGCGCATAAACTCGGAGGGAGAGCCTGTCTGTCAGGCCGGTTTCGACGCCGATCTCCGAGTTGAGGATGTAGTTGTTCCAATCGTCCACCTGCGGCAGCCATTCCAACGATTCCCAGATGCGGACCCGGTCATTGATCTTGTGCTCGAATCGCTGGGCGACGCGGAGGGTCAAATACTGCATGGTGTCGCTCCCGAGCTTCTCGCAAACGAAGCCGGGACCCACTTCCCCGCTCAGGATGGTTTTTGCATTTTTGATGAAGTAATAACCGGCGCCAGGGCTGAGCGTCAGACGGTAATCCACATCCGCCACACCGTCGTGCAATGCATCTGCGCGCAAATAACCAAACGCCTTTTCGTTGAAGAGGCGGTTATACTGGCCAAATGCGTGCGCAGACTCGGCGCTCTTCACATTGTTGTTTTCGCCATAGGAGCCGTCAGCGCCCAGACGGAGTTCATTCTTATCCCATTTCTTGGCGGCGAGGATATTGGCCGTGAACAGCACTGTATCACTGTTGCCACGTGTGAGTGTGACGCCGGCGGATGTGGAGGCCTCCCACTTCGGGGCCGGGGCTGCCGGCGTAGCCTGTTGGGAAAACGCGGCGTTCGTGGTAAAAAGTGCCGCCACGAGAAACGCTGCCAGGATGAAGTTATTGATGAATCTCGACATGTTCTTGGTGTTTAATTGGTCCTATTTCTTCAGCAGAGTGTTCAGGGACTTCGTAGCGTCGCCAGCAGCCTTGTCCGTCGCCGCCTTCATGACATGCGTCTGGACCTGTTTCGTAAGCGAATCAATGATGGATTGTTGTTCCGGAGTCAGCTTCAAGTTCTTCAACTGTTGCAGGATGTCCATCGCCTGGGTCCAGTTCGAGTCGGCGACGAGCTTCTTCGCCGTCTCTATCATTCCCTGCGCTTTCGCATCCACCTCAGAGGCGAGCTTCGAGGCAGCGGTCTGAGCCTGTCCTGCCGCTTGTTTCAACGCATCAGCCGCTGGCACTGGTGCGTTTGCAGCATTCCCGGAAGTCGGTTGAATCTGCTTCTCCGTTGGTACTGATGCAGAATGGTCGTCGCTACAGCCTGCGAGGGCCAGAAGTGCTGTTGCCGCGATGCCGACGGTCAGTATTTTCGCAATGGTTTTCATGATCATGTTTCAGTTTCGTGGTGCTTTCCTTGATTTGTCTTCACTCACCCAATCCGGTGGCGCGACGCCGCGGGTGTGCAAAAGGCTCATGTGTTCTTGCACCAGCCGCCCGGAAATGAATGAGCGTGACGAACATTGCCGGTGCATAGAACGTGTGCAAGGGAAATTGCCAGAACGCGTTTTAGCGAGAACAACTCCTGATCTGGCATCTGGTCGTGATCCAAAACGGGCATTGATTGGCTCTCCACATTCTATGTTCATGCTGATTTGGGGCTGGATCGTCGGTTCCATTGGGACTACGAGATTGTGTCCGACGATGAGAATTTATTCCAAAAGGTGCGTAAAGAACGGCTGGTGAGGCAAGCCAATCACCACCACCATTACATTGGTTCACTCATGGCAGCCGTAACAACTCCTCCGGGATTCTGGCAATTGGATCCATCGATCATTTTTCTCAACCACGGCTCCTTTGGAAGCTGTCCTAAGCCGGTGCTCGATTTTCAGCAGGCGATCCGCGAGCGGATCGAGCATCAGCCAGTGCAGTTTCTGGTGCGGGAACTCGAGTCGTTGTGGGATGCTGCCCGCACAGTGCTCGCAAGCTTCGTCGGCGCGGACGCCCACGATCTCGTGTTCGTCCAGAATGCGACCACGGGGGTGAATGCCGTCCTTCGCTCTCTCCAATTCATGCCGGGTGACGAGCTGTTGGTCACGGACCACGAGTACAACGCCTGTCTCAACGCATTGGACTTCATTGCCGAGAAGAGTGGAGCAAAAGTCGTTGTAGCGCCGGTGCCGTTTCCTGTTCGAAGCGCGGACGAAATTTCAGCGGCGATCCTTGCATGCGTTACAGAACGGACACGGCTCGCATTGCTGGATCATGTAACGAGTCAAACTGCGCTGATATTTCCGGTGGAACAAATCATTCGCGATTTGAGTGCTCGTGGCGTGGAGACGCTGATCGATGGAGCTCATGCTCCGGGCATGGTGCCGCTTCAATTGAACACACTCGGCGCAACGTATTACACCGGCAACTGTCACAAGTGGATTTGCGCGCCGAAAGGGGCCGGATTCCTCTGGGTGCGCGCCGACCGACAGGAGTCAATCCGGCCGCTGACGATCAGTCACGGCGCGAATTCACCGCGTCAGGATCGATCACGATTCCTCCTCGAGTTTGGCTGGATGGGAACTGGTGATCCATCCGCCTGGCTGGCCGTGCCGGAGGCTCTACGCGTGATTGGCTCGCTGGCGAGTGAGGGCTGGCCGGGCGTCCTGAGACATAACCATGAGCTCGCGCTTGCCGGAAGAACAATCCTGTGCAACGCGCTCAACATCCAGACGCCGTGCCCGGACGAGCTCATCGGCTCAATGGCATCGATGCCTTTGCCAACTAATTCCAAACCCACCCTGCTCCGGTCCCCTCTTTACCGGGATCCACTCCAGGATTTGCTGCGAGAGCGACACGGAATTGAGGTGCCAATTATTCCGTGGCCCAATCAACCCGATCCTTCAATGGCCAGACCACGCCTGCTTCGGATTTCGGCGCAGCGCTACAACTCCATCGAGCATTACGAGCATTTGGCGCGGGCGCTGAACATGGAATTGATTGATGGCCGAAAAGTTTAGCCTCTCGAACTCAAGGGGGCTCCAACTTGAATGCCGTGTCGGAGACAGTAGGCCGCGTTGTGGACGTACTTCTCGGCCCAGTACTTCAGTCCCTCGCGTTCCTTGAGATTCAGAGTGCGGACGACTTTGGCGGGTGATCCAAGGACGAGCGAACCCGGTGGAATCTGCGCGGCCTGAGTTACAAGCGCATTGGCGCCAACGATGGATTGTTCGCCAATCTCCGCTCCATCCAGAACCGTGGCTCCCATTCCGATGAGGCATTCATCACGGACGGTACAGGCATGAACAATGGCCGAGTGTCCAATCGTCACCCAATTCCCGATCAGGCATGGATAATCATCAGCAAGATGCAACACGGCGTTGTCCTGAATGTTCGAGTGATGGCCAACAACAATCCGGTTGATGTCCCCCCGAAGGACGGCGTGATACCACACACTCGAATGATCTCCGAGCGTGACATCGCCAATCACCACGGCCTGCGATGTGATATAGACCCCTTCGCCGAGAGTTGGTTGCTTTCGAAGAAACGTGTCAAATTGCTTTTCGAGATCACTCATGTGGATGAGTCGATTACTGTGAGTCAATCTACTAATCAAGGCTCACGTAGGCCAGACTCGCGCGTCTGCACCTGGGTAATGGTGACGGCAGGAAAGACGCCACTGCGACGTTGTCCAGGTTTGTGGAGTGCCCCGGATCAAAGCCCAAAATGTCCAAACTCCAGACTCGGGGCGTCGCCCCTTCCTGACCTGCCGGTCGGCTACGTTGAGTTGGCGTGACTTTGGGAAAAGGAAACGCTTGCAAAAGTCAGAAAATCACCCAATTTACGCCCCTTGGTTGGGGTCGTAGCTCAGTTGGTAGAGCGTCTCGTTCGCACTGAGAAGGTCGCAGGTTCGATCCCTGTCGGCTCCACCACCAACCTACAATCAGTGATAGTGTTTCTGGATTCTGCGCTCCGTCGCTCAGTTGATATCCGACCTCCATTTCGATGCTGCCCCAAGCTTCATCTTGCGGCGTTCAGCCCTCGCCGGTTAAAAGAGTCTCCATGCGTTGGCATAAAGTAACCCTCATCGGCGTGGGTCTTCTTGGTGGATCGCTGGGCCTCGCGCTCAGGCAGCGACGCCTTGCCGGCCATGTCGAGGGTTACGTTCGACGGACATCGAGCGTCCGAGAATGTCAGCAGATAGGCGCGGTGGACAAAGCCTCTGGCGACTTGTCAGTCGCCGTTGCCGATGCGGACATGGTCATCTTTTGCACTCCTCTGGCACAGATGAAGGCGATTGCCCAAGCGATGCTGCCTTCGCTCAAGCGTGGCGCCATCGTCACGGACGTAGGCAGCGTCAAGGCGAGTGTCGTGAGGGATCTTGAGCCAATGTGCTCGAGCGTCGGCGCATTTTTTGTGGGCAGCCATCCGATGGCAGGAGGTGAGAAAATGGGAGTCAGCGCAGCTCGTGCAGATTTGTTCCAGAATGCGACTTGCGTTTTGACGCCAACCAATTCTTCAGCTTCCCATGCGGTTGAACAACTCAGGATCCTTTGGCAGACCGTGGGCTCCAAGGTGATGATGCTGACTCCCGGGCAACACGATGAACTCGTCAGCCGATCAAGCCACCTGGTTCATGTGATTGCAGCGGCGCTGGCCAGTCATGTTCTCGCTCCGGCACATGGCCCGGTGCAATCCGCACTATGCGCCAATGGATTTCGTGACACGACCCGAGTTGCCTCAGGTTCGGCCGAGATGTGGCGGGACATCGTTCTAGCCAACAGCAAGCACCTTCAAATTGAGCTGACAGCTTACATCGAAAAGTTGGAGCGTCTGCGTCAATTACTCGCGCAAGATGAGTCGGACGAGATACTAGGCTTTTTTGAACTGGCCAAGAACCTTCGCGATCAATGGAGCGCCGGTGGAGCTTCGCCCTCGATGGAGTAGCTAAATCAGGATTCGATGTCCGAATTGAAGCCGTCCAAAAAGGTAATCATCCATACTGACGGCGGTTGCGAAGGCAATCCAGGGCCAGGTGGCTGGGCGGCTGTTTTGCGGTACGGGGACCATTCCCGCGAAGTTGCCGGTGCTGAGCCTGCCACCACGAATAACCGCATGGAACTTCAGGCCGCCATCGCCGCGCTCGCGGCATTGAAGCAGCCCTGCGAAGTCACACTTTACACAGATTCCCAATATCTCCGTCAGGGAATCACCGAGTGGCTGAGGAACTGGAAGCGCAATGGCTGGCGTACCACCGATCGCAAACCGGTCAAAAATGACGACCTGTGGCGGCAATTGGACGAACTCGCCAGGCTCCATCGAATCGAGTGGAAATGGCTTAAAGGACACGTGGGACATCCGGACAACGAACGCTGTGACGTCCTCGCCACTGCTGCGATCTTGCAACTGCGCAAGGAGCTTTCATCCGCCCATATTCACGCGGCACGAAATACATTCATCGCCAATCGGGGCTCAAGTCCTCAACAGCCTGGGCTCCTTTGATCTGGTCGAAACAGAGGCCTTTTATTTCCGCGACCTCTGCACCGCCTCCGAAAATGTCAGCGCTCTTCGTGGGGGTAGGTTCGGGTAACACTTACTTTTGGCTCAGTAAGCCTTGACGGGTAGGTCATTTATTGGACAACGCATCGCTGCTCGTCCCCTCTCAGAACTGTCACGCGATCAATTTCCGAATCAACTCGCCTTCCACATCCGTCAATCGGAAGTCCCGGCCTTGAAAGCGGAAAGTAAGTCTTTCGTGATCCAGCCCGAGCAAGTGCAAGATCGTGGCGTGCAGGTCGTGAACATGGGCGCGGTCCTGGACGGCGGAGAAACCAAGTTCGTCAGTCTCACCGAGCACCAGGCCTGGTTTCGTTCCGCCGCCAGCAAACCACATGGTGAAGGCATCGATGTGGTGATTGCGTCCGGTCTTTTCCCGCGCTTCACCCATCGGTGTGCGGCCAAACTCACCTCCCCAGATTACGAGGGTGTCATCAAGGAGACCTCGTGATTTCAAATCCTTCACCAGCGCTGCGCACGGTTGATCCACCTCATGCACGACCTTTTCGAAATCTGCTTCGAGAGTCTGGCCTGGACCTCCATGTGAATCCCAATCCGCGTGGTAAAGCTGGATGAATCGCACTCCACGTTCAACCAGCCGCCGTGCCAGCAGACAATTTCGCGCGAAGCTGTGCTCCTCCCGTTTCGCGCCATACAGGGAGAGTGTGGTGTCGCTTTCTCCACGGAGATCGGTCAGCTCAGGAGCACTGGATTGCATGCGGTAAGCCATCTCGTATGACGCAATCCGCGTGGCAATCTCGGGATCTCCGGTCTCGACAAGCCGCGTCAGATTCAGGTCGCGGATCGCATCAAGCGAGCGGCGTTGGCTGGTTACCGAGATTTCCCTGGGTGTAGAAAGACTCAAAATCGGCTCCGCGCCGGAACGCAGAGGCACGCCTTGAAATTGGGTCGGCAGGAAACCACTGCCCCAATTCACCGGTCCGCCGCGTGGACCTCGCGGCCCGCTTTGCAGGACGACGAAGCCAGGCAGATTCTGTGACTCGCTCCCGATGCCGTAAGTAACCCAGGCTCCCATGCTCGGGCGTCCGAAGATGCCCGAACCTGTGTTCATGAAGAGTTTCGCGGGAGCATGATTGAAGAGGTTCGTCGCACACGATTTGACGATGGCAATGTCATCAACGATCCCCGCCGTGTACGGCAGCAGCTCACTTACCCAGGTACCACTTTGGCCGTGTCGCGTAAATTGCCTTTTCGTGCCGAGAAGCGTCGAGCGATTCTTGAACGAGGAATCCATGAAGGCGAAGCGCTTCCCCTCAATAAACGAATCGGGAATTGGCTGCCCATGCAACGAGGTGAGCTTTGGTTTATGGTCCCATAACTCGAGCTGCGACGGCCCGCCCGCCATGAACAGTTGAATGATCGCCTTAGCCCTTGCGGGAAATTGCGTCGGCTTCGACGCGAATGGATTGGCGGGATTGGGTTCGTATTCAGGGGAGGCTGTTGACTTCCACCCTCCAAGCAAGGAAGCCAGGGCGACGCTGCCCAAACCCATCCCGCATTTGCCAAAGAAGTGGCGTCGTGTGACCGCGGACGTGATTGAAAGGGCTGGATTCACGGGTGTTACGAACACGCTTGATTTTAACTCTCGACGAACGCTTATCAACGCGAATCATCGGATATGGATTACAGTTCTCTGGAGAGATTTTGAAAGGCTTCACCCTGAACCGTCCTCATCAGGAGGAGTCGAATCAGCCAGCCGTAAGCGCCTCGCCTCAAAGCTGGCCCATAGCATTGTCCAGGGCGGCAAAGAGCAGGTTCATTGACAAATCAGTTTCGTCTCCCATGTTCGAGATTCGGAAAGTCGTTCCTTTGATCTTGCCATAGCCGCCGTCGATCAGGAATCCCTGATCCTTCACGAGCTTCTGCAGCTTCGTCGCATCTACCACGCGTCCACCTGTCCTGGCTCCGTTGTTGATGCAGCAAAGCGTGATGGATTCAAAACCCGCTTCGGGGAACAACTTGAATCCGTGGCGAGCGGCCCAGTCGCGCGTCATTTGATTCGTCCGTCGATGTCGCTCATATCGGATCTCCAGTCCTTCAGCAAAAAAATCCTCCAGCTTCGAGGCCAGTGCATACACATGGCCGATACTGGGTGTGCTCGGCGTCATGCTCAGCTCTGCATTCTTCTGAAACTCGACGAAGTCGAAGTAGTAGCCGCGATCCTTCAGCGTCCCCGCCCTTTCCAACGCAGCTTCCGAACAAGTGAAGACCGTGAGTCCTGGGGGGAGCGCAAAGGCCTTCTGAGTGCCAGCGAGCAGCACGTCGATCCCGAGTTCATCAAACTTCAGCGGCACTGCGCTCATTGAGCTGACCGCATCCACGATGAACATCACGTCAGGATATTTCGCCTTCAATGCTGCGATCTCGCCGAGCGGCGACATGGTCCCAGTTGACGTTTCGTTGTGGATCAAAGTCAGCGCGTCGAATTGACCAGTCCTCAGCCTGGCATCGATTTGTTCCGCACGAATGGGCGATCCCCACGGTACTTGGAGTGCCTCGGCTTGCTTGCCGCAGCGTTGCGATACATCGAGCCATTTGTCCGAGAAAGCACCACACATGCAGTTGAGAACCTTCTTTGAAACCAGATTGCGAATGGCACCTTCCATGACTCCCCAAGCTGACGACGTGCTCAAATTCACGAGCTGTTTTGTGTCCAGCAACTGCTGGAGTTGAGGCTGCATCTTCGCGTAGAGATCTTTGAATCCCTGACCGCGGTGGCCGATCATCGGCGAACAAAATGCACCAAACGTCTTCTTGCTGACTTCGACCGGTCCCGGAATATGAAGTTTTACATGTCCCATAAAGATAGGAGCGTAAAACTTTCACAAGCGACCAAGGCATGCAAGGGTGCATTTAGCGCAACGTTGATCTATTTGGCGTATAGGCTGCGGTCTTTGAGCCGAGGTGGGAATTAATGGAGAGGAGGTTGAGGGATTTTTCGGAACAATGGGGGAGAAACCAAAAATTTGGGTTCCCAAGAATCGGCCAAATTGACCGCCAGACCGCCGATGCAGTGCGATCCGTTTCATCTGCGATTTCCTTGGTGCTTCATTCCGGCTCCAACTTCATCTGCTCAGTTTTTTCTTCCCGCGCTTCGCCTTTTTCTACGGGGCTTCCCGAAGCGCTTGGCTTCTTCGCGCACCTATTCTTGGTAGTAAGGCGAAGAAGCTGGTTTACGAGTTGATGGGTCTCGAATTGGCGGACGTTCTTTGGATCAGCCACGGCTTCCTCTGGCGGGGAACCAAACGGCAAGCCAGGCCCCCGGGTTGAACTAGGTTGAGCCTCAGGAACCTCAGGAATGGTTACGGCCAATTGAACCGAACATGTTTTCCCACCTGCCTGGCCACGGATACAGAAGGAGCGAACCAAGCATGATCTTGCGCAACTCCCGGCGGCTGACTTTGACGCGATGATTCGGATCTAGCAGAGGTGATTGGCGCAGCTTGGAGATGGTTTCAACTCCGATGAGAATCGGCCATGCGCAGGCAAGCTTGAGCCGAATCTGTGTGAATGGAAGTGAAGTGGTGTAGTGCCAGCCTGCGGCGAGATGGTCCTGGGCAAGGTCGAGGAATGCATCGAAAACGGGACGCAATTTCGCTTCCACAGCCAGATCGAGCAAAGACGTTGGGAGAAGTCCGGCAGCAACGAGTCGATCAGCAGGCAGATAACACCGGCCGAGGCGAAGATCACGTGGGAGGTCGCGAAGGATGTTCACCAACTGAAGCCCTTTGCCGAAGCGGATGCCGAGTGAGATGAGAGTCGTGTCATCCACCGAAGTTCGACTCAACAGGTGGGCCCGGCATATTCGCGTCCAGAATTCGCCTACACAGCCTGCTACTCGATACGTGTAATCATCCAGCTCGGCTTCAGTCTTAAGCGCGACAATTTTCGTTTCATTCGCAAGGCCGAAGCGACGTAGATCGAGTTCCTGCCCACTGGTGATCGTTTCAATGACACTTCTGATCAAAGCCTGGTCTGATGGCGTGGTAATTTCAAAGGAAGCCAGGACATCGTCCAGTTGCTCAAGAAGACACCGCTCCCCTGGCGTCACGTTGGCGTCAGCACCAGTGAAATGGGAAAAGTCCAGACGCTCGATCGAAGTTCCCAGGATTCTCGAACGCAGCCTGGCGAGGGTATTCAACCGTTCACCGATGGGAACGATGTCCGTGTCAGCGATCGTGTCGGTGGCCCTGGCGAAGAGGTAGGCGAGTCCGATTTGAGGACGGACCTTCCCGGGCAAAACGCGCAAGGTCAGATAAAACGACCGCGAAACGTCCTTGAGCAGCCGGTTGAGTTCCTTGAATGAAGCCGCGCCCATAGCTGCGCCGGACGTTTACTGAAGACGTTTCTGCCAGCGAACGAGCTGACGTCGCACCTGCTTTGTGCCCGGAGCGCCGACGATGTTCCGGCGTTTCATGGCGGCATCGAGGTTGAAAATGTTGCCTGCGTCCGCGCCGAAATGCCGGTCAAGTCCCTTCAAATCCGTCGGGGACAGTTCGTTCAGCGACAGGTTCAATTTCTCCGCCAGGGCGACTGCGGCACCCACGACATGATGAGCCTTGCGGAAGGGCACGCCCTTTCGTACCAGATAGTCCACCAGATCAGTGGCGAGCAATTGAGGATCGTCCGCCGCCAGGCGACACGCAGTTGTGTTGACAGTCGTGTGATTGAGCATCGCGGCCGTCAATCGCAGGCATGCCCGGATCGTGTCGGCAGAATCGAAGACCCGTTCCTTGTCTTCCTGCAGGTCGCGATTGTAAGTCATGGGGAGTCCCTTGAGCAACGTGAGCAATGCCATCAGATTCCCAATGACTCGTCCGCTCTTGCCGCGAGTGAGTTCCGCTATGTCCGGATTTTTCTTCTGCGGCATCAGGCTGGAACCGGTCGTGTAGGCATCCGCTATCCTGATGAAATCAAATTCGGAACTGGCCCAGAGAATCACGTCTTCGGCCAGACGGGACAAATGAACGGCGGTGAGCGCGGCAGTGGCGCAGAACTCAATCATGAAATCCCGGTCGCTGACACCATCCATGGAGTTCTGAGTCACCAGCGGTCGGCCCCTGCCATCGACAAAACCAAGCTGACGCGCCACGAATTCACGGTCGAGAGGCAGCGTGGATCCAGCAATGGCTCCGTTGCCAAGCGGACAGACATTCAGGCGATTCAAGCCGTCGCGAAATCTCGAAGCGTCGCGGTCGAGCATCTCGACATACGCCAGGAGGTGATGGGCGAAATAGACCGGTTGAGCGCGCTGAAGATGAGTGTAGCCAGGGATCAAGACACCTTCGCTTCGAGAGCCAAAATCCACGAGAGACCGCTGCAAAGCCCGTAATTCAGTCTGGATCTGGCCGACCTCGTCTCTCACCCAGAGACGCATGTCGAGGGCGACCTGATCGTTGCGTGATCTTCCAGTGTGAAGCTTGGCTCCCGCCGAAACACGCCGGGTCAGCTCTGCCTCGATGTTCATGTGGACGTCCTCAAGTTCGGGACGCCAGATGAATTGTCCGGCTTCTATCTCGACGCTGATCCGCTCCAATCCCCGGATGATCGCCTTGAGCTCGGTGGTCTTCAACAATCCGATTTTGTGAAGCATCGAGGCGTGAGCGATGGAACCGAGAATGTCGTGCCTCCACAATCTCCAGTCGAAGGAGATGGACTCGCTGAAATTCGCCACATCCGCGCCAGGACCGTTGGCGAACCTGCCTGAGCGGGATACCGGGGTTGAATTCTTTATTCGTGCCTGAACCTTCATGTTGTCAATGAGGCCGCACTGTGCGCGTTCCAAGCCGGGAAGTCACGCAGAACGGTGCTCGTCGTCCGGCAAGCGGTGCATCCACGAGTTGTCGGTGAACTTGGCTGTCGGGGAGGAGCGCGGTTGTGTGCGCAGCACCAGCCGCAGCAGGTCTGGCGTGAGGGCGAGCCGGCGATACTGCTGCGACTGGCTTTCAGCACAGTCGCGCTCCACCGACAACTGATACGGGTTGTGGAGCACTATCCTGCAAGACTTGCCAGAATGTCATGGTCGTCTCGCGGAAAGCTGCGCTGATCCGGTTGAACGCATCATTCGACCTCTGCTTATACGCTTGATTACATGAAAACCACGAGGCCATCCACACTCGTGGATGGCCTCGCGCCGTAACCTCTGACCGTGTCTTTAGTGATTCTTCTTACTGCGATCCCGGACCCGAATGGGTCCGAGTGCTCCGAATCTGCATCCAGAGAACGTCCTTGTTGTTAGGAGAAGGCTGGTCCAAGGGGATATCCCTCTTCGATAACTTGGGCATCGTTCTCGGGTCGGTCCACTTCTTGATCTCCGAATGGCCGTCCGCGAAAGAGAATCCGCCGGCCTGATTGTGATAACTGGCCGGATAATCCACGATTTTCCATCTTGCGGGTGTATTCGGATATCCCTGCATGTCCACAACGAAATAGCCGTCGTTGATGCTGTCTTCGCGCTCATCCACGAAGACCCAGGTCTGGCTTGGCCCCGGGTTCTTCATGTCGTCCAGCTTGCGGTAAATGGCCCATGCATTTGGCCCTCCACCAACCATCGATGGACCTGAATTGCCCCAGCCAGGTCCGCCCACCCAGTTGTTCATCGACATGCTGCGGATGCGCGGGACGCGCTGTTTCTGCGCGTTGACAGCAGTGGATTTGTCGGCCGGGCACTTCCAAATGCCGATGGCGTTGCCGCAGTACGGCCAGAGTACGCTCTTCTTGTTGTAAAGATCCGCATTCCAATTATTCGCATCATTCGGAGAGTTCAAGGTCAGCCAACTGGCGCCGGTCCAGTTCGGAACTTCTCCCCGCGCACCGGGTGGCGCCCAGTTCGCAGAGCCCACGAGTTGGTCGCCGTTGTCCTCCGCATAAAGTCTCCAAGCCAAGGTGAGTTGCTTGTGGTTATTCATGCACATGATTCCCTGCGCCTTGGTCTTGGCCTTTCCCAGGGCCGGAAGGAGCATGCCTGCGAGGATTGCGATAATGGCAATGACGACGAGCAGTTCAATGAGTGTGAAGCCACTCCGCGACTGGGAGTAACGTGTTGCGCAACGGCGACTGCGAGGAGAAGAGGATTGCATAAGCTGCGTTTGGGTTTGGTGTTCCACACGTCTAGCCGAGCGGATTTGCTTCGGCAACTGTGCGTCCGGCTGCACATTTTCCACCACACTTGCGTGATCCAGCTTCCCGAGGCTGTCGCGAATGACATCAAGGCACCCAAAATTTTGGAGCCGTAGAAGTGCGTGAGGTAACACGGCGGGCTTTGATCTTGAGATAGGGCGGAACGAAGCTGCTTCGATGAGCGAAGGTGCCGGGTTCGGCAAGTGGATCGGCATGGCGTGGCTCCGCAATGTCTTCAATGATGAAACCGCTTTTGCACAGCCCTCCGAGGAGGTGTTCCCAACGGTGGAGATACTCCACCGTCCCTGCCTCGCGATGCCAGAGGCCAGGTTCGGACGGAGGCAGGGGGCCATCGCGATAGTAAGGCTCGATCAACGCGTAGCCACGGCCAGACGGGCGGGCCTCGGCCTGCATGTTCACCGGCTGTTTGTGCTGGCTCACATAGACGCCCCCCTCGACAAGCACGCGAGCCACTTCCCGGTAAACCCGCCCGATATCCGGGACGTAGCAAGTGCTGACCGGCTGCACCACAATGTCAAAGCTGTCTGGCTCAATCACTGCCAGATCGTCCATCGATGCTTCGATGAGACGCAGTTCCAAGCCGCGTTCAGCAGCTACCTGCCGATCCAGAGCCAGCGTCGCGGGGCTGATGTCCACGACAGTCACACGTGCTCCGGCACTGGCGAAGAGCGGTCCATGCCGGCCTCCACCGGCGGCAAGACACAGCAAGCGCTTGCCGGTGACTTCTCCGCCGAGCCAGCCGCATTGATCCACCACCGCGAGGGGATGTTTGAAATCGGACTCCCTGGCGGCGTCGATGTACCAGTCCCGCCTCCTCACACGATCATCCCAGGCCCGGCGATTCAGTTCATGGAGTGGTGACACGCTCCCAGACTGGCGAGCCGCATCCCCTTCCTCAATGATAACTTTCACGCCATTTCTCAAGTGGTGAATTTGCCGCGGAGAGTCCAGTTGGTAAAAACCATCGCCTCGACTCCAAAATGGTGCTTTAGTGCTTCCAAGCCACAAGCAGAAATCCGTGAAGGCGGAGAAACACCAGCCGTGACGAGCCATGCGAAACGAAGTTTTCAGATTCAAGTCTTTCCGTTTACTTCAGTAAAGGCGAAGAGCTAGGCGCAGCCAGTCAAGGCGCGACTCATCGCACAAAACCCTGACCTCCGTTGAACTTGAATCGAGCAATTCCGGCTCTTGTCAGCATCGCAGTCTGCGCGGTGGCGATTTTTCTCCTTCTTTCCAAATTCAGAATGGCGAGGCCGGCAGATACTGATCCCAGTTTGCAACCACAGAAAACCGGCGACACTTACTTTGATTCTGCATCTTCAAGAACTTCCCCCGATCCCCAGGCCGCGCGAGGATTTCTGGCGATCGAAGCAGAACGGAACCGGCTGGACGAAAGCATCTGGGCCATGGAAATGGAGGCGCAGCGGCATGAAAATGTGTTCGTCAAGCTTTGGGATTCGTTGCGCCATGCGCAGGATGAATTCGCCGTTCTTGAAAGTTTCCCCCTGGGCGGGTTGATTGTTGGCAATCCGATCACTTCCGAAGTCCTGGCATACGGGATCAGATCAATGCGTGTCAGCCCGGCGGAAGAGCGGTTGAACCGTGAGGAATGGAAATCCTGGTTGAAGGAACTGAAACGGCAGGGCCTCCGGTTGGAGCAGTCCGAATGGCGCCATACACAGTTTGATCCCGCGACCAATGGCACGCCCGCGCGCTCCGTCATCGCCGTGACACTGCACATCGCAAACCTACCGCTTAACCGCCGGACGATCTTCAAAAGCGACCTGCGCGTTGAATGGCAGGGCAGCACCGATCCGCACGCGCCGCCCTTTCCACGAATGATCGAAACGGCGAATGTCGAACTCCTGGAGCGAGTCGGCGATCCCGCCTTCGAGGAAGTCGCAGTCAAACAAATCACGCCGCGCGCAAACAGTATTTTCATCGATCCCCTGATCCTCTACGACCTCAATGGTGACGGGCTTTCCGAAATCATTCTTGCCTGCAAGAACGTCGTGTACTGGAACCGTGGCGGCGGCCGCTTTGAAACCTCTCCTCTATGTGACCACTTCCCGGAACTCGCGCATACCGGAATCATCGCGGACTTTACCGGTGATGGCGCCCCCGACTTTCTTTGCGCCGATCGGGGAGGGCTTCTGCTGTACACCGGCGACTCGCAAGGCAGGTTTCGTGAAGTCGGGCGCCGGGTCTGGCAGGCGGGCGTGCAGTTGCCCAATCCTTTCGTAATCACTGCCGGCGACATTGACGACGATGGGGGCCTCGATGTCTGGCTGGCGCAGTACAAACTGCCGTACAACGCCGGACAGATGCCAACGCCCTACTATGACGCGAACGACGGCTTCCCCTCTTTTCTGCTGATCAATGACGGACGGGGAGGTTTTCGTGACGCCACGGAAACTGCCGGGCTGGCGAAGAAACGTTTTCGGCGCACGTACAGCGCCTCGTTTGTTGACCTCGACGGCGATGGCGATCTGGATCTTGCGGTCGTCAGCGATTTTGCCGGCGTGGATGTTTATTACAACGACGGTCACGGTCACTTCACCGATGTGACCACCACCGTCATCGACGAACCGCATGCCTTCGGCATGGCGCAGTGCTTTGGCGACTTTGATGGCGACGGCAGAATGGATTTTCTGATGATCGCAATGAATTCATTCACCGCCAACCGGCTCGATCATCTTGCACTGGGTCCGCCGGAGTTCCGTGAACACCAGAAGATGCGGCCGGTGATGGGCTACGGAAACCGGCTTTACTTCTCGCGCGGCCAGGGCTTTCGGCAGGAATCATTAAGCGGCCAAGTCGCACGCACCGGCTGGTCATGGGGCGGCACGGTATTTGACTTCGACAACGACGGCGACCTCGATCTCTACATCGCCAACGGTCACAAGAGCCGCAGGTCGGCCAAAGACTACGAAACTCAGTTCTGGCGGCATGACATTTACGCGGCCACATCAAACCACGACCCCGCTCTGGACACCTATTTTCAGGCGACCGGCAGCCGGCTTTATGGCCAGGGCGAGTCATACGGGGGTTACGAAAAGAACCGTTTGTTGATGAATCACTCCGGCAAATCCTTCCTGGAAACCGGCTACCTGATGGGTGTTGCGATGGAGCTGGATTGCCGCAATGTCGTCAGCGACGATCTCGATGGGGACGGCAGGCTGGATTTGCTGGTCACGACTTTCACGGAATGGCCCGAACAAAGGCAGACGCTTTGCTTGTTCAAGAATCGTTTTTCTGAAAGCGGCAATTGGATCGGAGTTCAACTGCGCGAAGCAGGTTCCGGATTCTCGCCTGTGGGCGCCAAAATCATTGTGAACTCGTCCGCTGGAAAACAATCGCGATCCTTCGTCACCGGCGATTCCCATCGCGCTCAACACGCCAACACGGCGCATTTTGGTCTCGGCAAACAGACGAACGTCGAGAGCGTCGAAGTACACTGGCCGAACGGCAGGACACAGACAATCCGCCATCCGGCGCTCAATCGCTACCATTCCGTTCAGCCGCAATTCGAGTGATCCGTGAAACTGCCGCTAAGTCTCCGGACCAGCGGCAAAGCCTCGCCACCGTGAGAAATGCGCGCTTCATTTCGGAAAATCCCCCTGAAAATCCCCCTGGTAGGGAGGCGGCAACCAAAGGCGGATGTAGCCGTTTAACAGTCGCTCAACCGGGGTGCCCCGCACCAGCGCAAGCGGACGATAAACAGCGCCGACGAGATCGCGATGCAACCAGCCTTCCTCTACGCAGCGCACCGCCGGACCGGAAGACAGAAGGTAGAGAACCACCCCGGCCAGGAAGATTCCCAGCCAATGCCACCATGCCTCGACACCGGGTGGACGTTGAAGACGTCGAACGATCCTGGAACCAGCAGTCATTGCCGATACACCAACGCTCCGATGGCGATGGCTATCAAGATCGCGAGCACAAACAAGGTGATCTTGATCCAGCTCTTGGGATAGCGCCCCGCAATGGTACCAGAGTAGCCATTGATCACCACTTGAAAGCTGCGATGCCCGTAATCATAGGTCAGCAACCAGATGGGAGCCAGGATGTGCTTGAAGGTCTGGCCTGAGTAATCCGCGCGCACGCTCAGATTCCGATGCGTGTCTCCAGGAACCTGCGAGGCGCACATGCTGTTCACCTTCTGGTCCATGGTGCCACGCGCAGCCTTCGCGGCGGAAAGCAGATCAAGCTGGTAACGCTCCACCACCCAGCCCGCGAGAAATCCCGGATCGTAGGGCACGAGCTGCTTCGTGGGAAACGGCTCGACTCGCCTCAGCAAATCCGCCTGAACGCCTCGTGATGCCGGGACAAGTTCGTCATCGAAGAAATGATCAATCGCGCCGGAACTCCATTGCCAGCGGATCTTGCGGACCTGCCGGGTCTGCCGCCGACCATTGGAGTCGGTGTAGGATTCCGTCTCGTAATAGTAATAGCCCGATTCGGCGGTCCAATCGGCATGCACCTGCGCGTCGAAGGTCCAGTAGGGAATGTACAACCCGTGAACGGTGTCCGTGAGCGCCTTGCTTTTCAGCTTGTTCGGTGCAAACCACCGTGAGCCGTACCACTGGCGGATCGCGTCGCGCACCTGCTGCTCGCCCAGTTTCATTTGCAGCAGGCTCTCCGGACGAAACGCCTCCTTGATCTCCTCGTAAGGCACAAGCGAGGAAGATCCGCAAAAGTCGCAACGCTGACCGACGCGCTCGGCATCGAAGACCGAGATGGCCTGGCAACTCTGGCATTTGACCGAAGTCTTCTTCGCCTGCCAGCCGCGTTTACTGTCGGGAATCTGGCGCAACGCTCCGACAAGATCGTGCTCGCGGATCACTTCGTCGCCAGCAGGAGTGGTCTCCAGTTGAGCAGGCGAGGTGGTGCCGCAGTAGGGGCAGATCAGCGCCTGCTTACCAGGATTCCACGTCGCCTCAGCACCACAGGCGGGGCAGGCGAATTTGTGAAGGGCGGTGGCTTCCGACATGGGGAAAATAGGAGAATCACGTGGATTCTAGCCATTCTCACGTGGGGCTGTGGAAAAATCTTCCACATCCTGTTTCGCCTCAGCCAGGCCGCATCCAGTTTGCTCTCGATGGAGTTTGATCGCGGCGATCTTGTATCTCGGGTCGCGGGCGAGTTGCTGTGCTTCGGGTGACAAACTTGTCACTTCCTTCACTCCGAGGTTTTGCAGGAGTACATCCAATTTCCGCTCTATGCGCCGCAGTTGCGCACTCTTGCCTTCCGAAGTCCGGAAACCGGAGCCAAAGACACAACCCGCAACAAATGCCGCGATGGCGGTAAGCACGTAGGGAGTCATGATGTCCTGGCTTGTGAAGGTTGCTGCCGCACCAGAATCCGCCCGGCTTCGTCGTAGAGGTAACGGCCCGGGTTCAAGATTCAGTTCCTCAAAAACTCTTCCAGAGCCGCCCTGGTCACTCGCCAGCTCGCGCCGATCTTTTTGCCTTTGATGGAGCCATCTCCGAGGCTTTGCAGCACGTCAGTTTCACTGACTCCCAGAGCCCTTGCGACATCGGCGGGTGCCAGCAGTTCGGGCAGAGCCGCTCCAGCGGCGGATGCAGACGATGGAATCGGAGGCGGTGCGGCGGCGGACGGAGTGGCCTGTGCGGCTGTCATCGCTCCCATCATCTGTTGTCCCATCGCCAGTCCCGCGCCGAGTTGAGCGGCTGTGTTGGCCATGTTGCCTCCTTCGCCACCGGTTTTGGTCATCGCCTCGGCCATCTGGAATTTCACGTAGTCATTGAGATTACCCACCGCAGCCATGCTAGATCGCTTGTCGATCGCCTGCTCGACCTCGGGCGGCACAGAGACGTTTTCAATGATGAAACTCCCGAGTGCGATACCGTATTTGTCCGTAAGAATCGGATTCAGAACCGGCAGGAGCGCCTCGCCGAGCTCGCCGTAGCGCGCGGCGACGTCGAGCACAGGAAGTTTGGCCGAAGCGATGGCGTCGCTGAACGCACTGACAAAGCGCGAGCGCATGGTGTCGGCGAATTCTTCGAGAACGAAGTGATGATCCGTTCCGGCGACTTCGCGCAGGAATGTCTGTACATTGACCACTTTGAAATCGTAGGTGCCGAAGGCCCTTACGCGGACGATGCCAAAATCCTGATCGCGAAGCATGATGGGGTTGCTCGTGCCCCATTTGTTTCCTGTGAACAGGCGGGTGTTGACGTAGTAGATGTCCGCCTTGAACGGCGACTCGAAGCCATACTTCCAGCCCTTCAGCCGGCACAACACAGGAATGTTGTCCGTGACCAGCGTGTGTTTGCCGGGACCGAATGTGTCACCAAACTGGCCGACGTAAATGAACTGGGCTGTTTGCGACTCACGGACGATGAGCTGTGCGCCGCGCTTGATTTCCTTGTCTTCATCCGGGAACCGCCACGAAAGCGTGTTTCGGGAGTCGTCCTCCCATTGGATGATTTCGATGAGCTGCGTTTTGATGAAGTCTAGGAGTCCCATAAGGTCAATTGGCTGATTGTCCGTTGTTGTGCCTGATCCATAGCATACCGTCTATGCGGTGTCACGGAAGCAACAACACTTCCAGACGGCAAAAGGTTTCAGGCGATCTCAGCTCACGGACAAAGTCGCCGTATATTAGCGCTGACACGCTCTGGCACGTTGAGCTATCGCTTCCTCAACACCGCCCTTGCAGGGGCTCCGTCAGCTCCTGCCATCTTGATCGGAAGACAAATCAAATCGTACTTGCCGGGTTGGATCTTTGCGAGGTTGAGGCCTTCGATGATCCAGACTTCAGCGCCGAGTAAAATGTTATGAGTTTCGACGCCATCCTTGTAGAAGCCGCCGACAGAAAGGTAATCAACGCCGACGGTCATCACGCCGCAGTCAACGATATGCTGCGCGGCTTCCTTCGAGACGTAAATGAAGTCCTTGTCGAACTCCGGCATCTTCCAACTGCGTCGCGAGTTGCGGGTCTTGAACAGGACACGCTCTCCAGCTTTGAGCTTGAGCGGTTTCAATTCCTCCGGTGTGAGCGCGACCTTGTGCTTGATCTCGACGACCCGGCAGGGGCCGATCACCGCGTCGAGCGGCATCTTCTCCATGGTGATGCCGTCGCGGATGAAATGTCGCGGGGCATCCATGTGCGTGCCGATGTGGGCGCTGGTCTTGAATTGCGTCACGTTGCACACCTTGCCGCCGGCGATGCTGGCGAAGAGGCAGGACTCAAACGCGGGATCGCCGGGCCAGTGGTGCATGCCGTTGTGCAAAGGGACAGAAATATCGATCCAGGCTTTTGTGTTCATGAGGTTCTTAAGCGAAGGAGATGACGTTTTTGATACCGGTGGCTTTGCCTTGGAGGAGTTCGCGGAAATTGCCCACCGGATGGCGTCCGGTGATCAGAGAGCGTATGGCATCGGGCCAGCGCGTCTGGAATTTACCGAGATCAATGATGGCGTTCTCGAAGGCCGCGCGATCGGCGTTGACGGTACCGACGACAGCAAAGTTCTTCAAAACAAGATGCCGCATGAGCACGTTGCCGGGTATTTGAATGTGGCCTTCCGGCGCAGGAATGCCGGTGAAGATGAAGACGCCGTTTAGCCCGAGCATCTCCAGCACCTGGAAGGAGAAATCGGACCGACCAACCGCCTCGTAAATGACATCAATGTTGCCGACGCGTTCTGCGAACTGGGATGGTGAAACATCTTTTGCAGAAAAGTATTTCGCACCGATGGACTCGACCAGGTCAGCCTTTGGATTTGGCTTCTGAGATCTGGAATAGACGTATGTGTCGAAGCCTTCGAGAATCAGCTTCATGGTGCCAAGGATGCCAATCGGACCCGCTCCCAACACCACCGCGCGCAATCCTTCGCCCGGAAGCTTTCCAGTGCCTTTTCCCCAAGGAAGCCGTTTCTGGACTTGATAAGCCTGGGCAAGCCCTTTCTCTGCTATCGTCAGGGGCTCGCTCAACACCGCGATTTCACGCAGGTCGGGAGGGACGTAGTTGAGGTACTTCTCGTCCTCAACAAAGTATTCCGTCATGAACCCGTGGACCTGGTTGATGCCGCGCTCGACAAAATCGCCGGTGGAACAAAAGTCCTGACGATCTTCGAGGCATGGCCGACAATGGGCGTGTTTGCATGGACGACGCACGGACGGGACCACCAGGTCACCTACCTTGAGGTGTCTGACGCCCGCTCCCACTTCCACAACTTGCCCGAGCGATTCGTGCCCCAGCACCAGATAATCACTCCCGGCGGGTGGACGACCATAAACAAATGTGCAGATTTCGCGGTCCGTGCCACAGATGCCGACGTCGAGGCATCGCACTTTGACATGTTGATCGGCCGATACTTGCGGTGCTTCGTGATCAACCAGCCGGACTTCCTTCCGGCTGGGAACGGCACCGATGGCTTGCATCGTTTTTTTCATTCAAGCTGGTTTTCTCTAAGTCCCAATTCACACGCCGGTGTTCCTGTTTCCGCGTGTCGAAGTGGTGGATAATCTATCTTTCGGGTTCCCATAGGAAACAAAATTTTTGGTGTACATCCGCAGGCGAAGCGGGCAGACACCCAATCGCATGTCCGCCAGAATTTCAAGTAATCGATCAAATTGGGCTGAAACAACAGTGCGGAAGGAGTGCCGGCATGGAAAATACCGCTCGCGGCATCCCAATTGCTTTTGATACTTGTTTGCTCACGAATTTGGTATGCGGTAAGAAACGAATCCGGAAGTGCTGATCACTCCCGAAAACCCAAGCTGGAAGCCCAGCCCGATGAAAGAAGCACAAACCCTCAAATCCTAGATCAATGAAGAATTCAAAGTCCTCCCGGCGGTGGCTGCAGTTTCCAACCTTCGCAACCTTGTGTGCGCTGAGTGTGGCCCAATACACAGGAGCGGCCGTGGTTGATAATTCGCCCCCAACAATCCCGACCGGCCTTGGTGCCACCGTTTTGAACTGTGGTGAAGTCAGCCTGAACTGGACGGCTTCGACAGACGAAGGAGGCTCCGCAGTGCGTGGTTACCGCATTTTCCGCAGTGGTAGTTATGTCACCGAGGTTTCGGCTGCCAACACGAGTTTTACTGACACCGGCCTCTCCCCCTCCGCGACATACTCCTACACAATCTCAGCGACCGATACGGCGGGCAACGAATCCCTGCCCGGCATTCCGGCACCGGCTACCACGACCACCTGCAGCGACACAACTCCGCCAAGCGTGCCGACAAATCTTCACGCGACTACGCTCGATTGCGGTTCAGTCAATCTGACGTGGAACGCTTCGGTGGATGTAGGGGGCTCAGGCCTTCGAGGTTATCGAATACTTCGGAACGGAGTTTACGTAACTGAAGTGGATGCCTCACACACAACATTTCAGGACACCGGGCTTTCCCCGAGCCGTGCCTATGCGTATCGTGTTGCGGCGAAAGACCGCTCAGGCAATGAGTCAAGCGCGAGTCAGTCGGCAGAGGCAATCACATTGCCTTGCAGCGACTCGGCCCCGCCTTCTTCACCGACCGGCCTGCTTGTCGCAGCTCTGGATTGCAACCAGATCATTCTGAGCTGGAACGCCTCCGTGGACGAAGGAGGTTCAGGGATCCGCGGCTATCGCATCATACGAAATGGGGTGTATGTAACAGAAGTTTCGGAAGGCACAACTAAGTTCGTTGATTCCGGACTTTCGGCCACTCATACCTACGTCTATACGCTTACCGCCAAGGACCGTTCGGACAATGAATCTTCTGTGAGCAACACCGCGTCGGCCACCACGACGGCTTGTGATGCGAATACAGCTCCCTCCATCCCGACCAATCTCAGAGCCACGGTGGCAACTTGCGGCCAGATCGACCTGAACTGGCAGGATTCAATCGACATCGCTGGTGGCGGTATTCGTGGCTACAAGATTTACCGGAATGGTGTTTATGTCACTGAAGTCAGTGGCCACGCATATTCGGATGCCTCGGTGTCTCCTCACAAGCCGTATCAATTTCGAGTGTCGGCGGTCGGTAAGAACGGAACGGAATCCATCCAAAGTAATGCCGCCTCTGTGGTGAGTCCGTCTTGCGGGGTCTTGTTCAAGGGCGATTTCAACCAGGATCGCCAGACTGACGTTGTCCTTCAGAACGGCGATGGCTCAGTCGCTTTTTGGGCGATGCAAGGAACCACGATCTCGGGCACCGCCGTTCCCTACCAGGTGCCGGCTGGCTGGCGAATTGTTGCCACAGGTGATCTGGACCTGAATGATGCCAGCGATGTAATTCTGGAGCACACGGACGGATCCGTGGCCTTCTGGTTCATGGACGGTGTTACCATCAAGGAAGGCGTCATCGCATTCACACTCCCGCAGGGCAGCCACATTGTGGCAACAGGCGATTTCGACGGCGACGGTCAGGTGGACCTTGTCGTGCATGACATTTCAGGAACCGTTTCGTTCTGGATGATGAAGGGAGCTGTCGTGGATCGGAAGGAGACAGGTTACGCGCTTCCCGCAGGATGGAGAGTTGCCGGGACCGGACGGTTTGATGCTGATGGGGACACTGACATCGTGTTGCAGAATGAAGACGGCACCGTGGCTTTTTGGTTCCTCAAAGGAATCACCTTGTTAAACGGCATCACACCTTACTCGGTTCCATCGGGCTGGAAAATTGTGGCAACTGGAAACTTCAATTCCGACAACGATACTGACCTCGTCCTGCAACACACGGATGGCTCTGTTGCGTTCTGGTTGTTGAACGGAACCACCATCGCGGAAGGACTGGTGCCCTACACCGTTCCCGTTGGCTGGGAAATCGTCGGCCCTCGTTGATCTGATTTTTCCATCTGCCAGCCCGGCTCACACGGCGCGCCTTCAGGGCGCGCCGTTTTTCTTCCATTCACCCTATAAACGGCTGTTCGGATTCACAGAAGGAAACAAAGCGAACGAAGGGACAGCAACTTCTACAGACATTCCCCAGCGACCCGCGCTCACCCAGTCAGTAAAGTCCGGAAGACCGAGAAAATACTGCCAATTCCTTCTCAATTAGTTTCCTTCGTTAGCTTCTGTTCAAATCAACTGCTGTCTTCAGAATTATTGATGTGATTCGCTGTGTTCAGCCAGGAGTCGTCGATGTTCCTCTTCGCTCACCAGGCGAGGGATGGCCTGGCAGATTTTTTCAAAGCCGGGGAAGTTCCAGAGATTTGGGAAATCCCGGCACTGTTGTGGTTTGACAGGCTGGACGGAACAATCGTTGCCCTCCAGAAAAACGCACTGCCCATCCGGCTTGTCAAGAAGCGCCAGCCCGCGTCGGTCGTCCGTCAGTCGCGTGAATCGCTGAATGAATTCCCATTCGGCCAATTGCTTGAAAGCAGCCAGTCGCGTGACCTCAGCTTCCGTCAATCGCACCTGCCCCGGCCATCGGCAACAGGCGGTACAGCGCTGGCACTCGTGGAAGATCGGCATCGTCAGGCATGTGTCCGCGGCTCTGCCCGCCTGTGCTCGCGAAACTCGTCGATCAATTCCCCGGCAACGATGAAGCCAACGCATGCTGGAGAGCCACACCGGCAGGGATGTTCCCGGTAATCTTCCAGGTCGTAACCGTAATTGAAGGTTAGGGCGGGCGAAATAATAACTTGAGCAAATGTTAGTTAACGGGGTTCGATGACATAGTTCCATTCCCCGTGGAACTTCGCTGGCGTGATATGGACGCGAGCCAGTTCATCGTCCGAGACGCTCACTCCAGTTTCAT
>SXGS01444605.1_pt1 | contig 31336 bp, 27 predicted proteins | sample 3174681 | NCBI WGS metagenome assembly SXGS01 (sample SAMN11356861, study PRJNA531348) | freshwater metagenome | isolation source: freshwater sample F1-80 | place: China: Fuxian Lake, Yuxi | collected 2017-12-25 | reverse complement strand
TTGCTTCCCCTGCTCAGCAACCATTTGTCAGCCTCCCGCCACCGCCGATGTGGTGGTTCGATCGATTCGGGGGCCGCTGCTGCCGAAGAGGATTCGACTCCGCCTCTGGCATCCACCGAAGCCTGCGCCGCGAGGCTCACGGGATGGGAGAGTCTTCATCACGTTCTGCTGGTGGATCAATCCTCGTTGGGAAAAACGCCGCGATCCAATCCGGCGCTTTACGTGGGCGCTTTCAACCACATTCGCGATGTGTTTGCCTCGTCGGAAGAGGCGCGCCGCCAGGGGCTGTCCTCCAGTTCCTTTAGCTTTAACTCAATCAGCGGCCAATGCGAACGTTGTCGCGGCGCGGGGTTCGAGCAAATCGAGATGCAATTCCTGAGCGACGTCTACATTCGTTGTCCAGAATGCAACGGGAAAAGGTATCGCCCCCACGTTCTCGAGGCGCGCCTCAAACCTGCCGCCAAAGACAATGCCGCCGCCGTGTTGCTCGGCGACCCTTCCCGTGGCGCCAACATCGCCGATCTCTTGGAGGCGACGGTCGACGACGCGATCAAATGGCTTGTCCCGCTCCAGACGAGCAAGAAACGATGCCCGGCAAGAGACGCGGTTTTCTTCCTTGAATGGCTGAAGCGGGTCGGACTGGGTTACCTGCGCCTGGGACAACCCATCAATACCCTGTCCGGCGGGGAGTGCCAGCGGCTGAAACTGGCGAGCCACTTGGGAATGCTGGGATCTCGGAGCGCCGAGGAGCCTACCCTTTTCATCTTTGACGAGCCAACGACCGGTTTGCACATGAACGACGTGGAGAACTTGCTCCATACTTTCCGTGAACTCAAAGAACTGGGCCATTCGCTTGTGGTCATTGAACACAACCTCGAGGTCGTCCGCGCCGCCGACTGGGTGGTCGATCTTGGGCCTGAGGGCGGGGAACAGGGGGGCGAACTGGTGGCGGAAGGAACTCCGCGCGCGGTCTCGATGCACCCGCGCAGCCTCACCGGCAGAGCGTTGATGGAATCGCTCCGACCGGCGACCGCGGATGCCGAGAGCGATGCCGCTCACAAAGGGCTCGGCCATCGCCCCCTCCAATTGGACGAGTCCGCGACGCATAACCCTTGCATCTCCATCCGAGGCGCCGCGGAGCATAACCTCCGAATCCCCTCGCTCGAGATTCCGAGAAATGAGTTCGTGGTGGTCACAGGGGTGAGCGGATCCGGAAAGAGCACGCTGGCGTTCGATCTCGTATTCGCCGAGGGACAAAGACGTTTCCTCGAGTCCATGAGCGCTTACGCAAGGCAGTTCGTGGATCAACTGTCACGTCCAGCGGTGGATATGATCTCCGGCATCCCACCCACGGTCAGCATTGAACAACGCCTGTCCAGGGGGGGAGGCAAGAGCACGGTCGCCACCGTCACAGAGATTCATCAATTCCTGCGATTGCTCTATGCCCGGCTCGGGACCCAATACTGCCCTGACTGCAACCAGGCCGTCGAATCCCAAACACGTGACGCCCTCACCCGGTCGTTGGTGGAGCAAACGAAGAAGCGGGGTGATCTGCTGCTTCTGGCGCCCGTGGTTCGAAGCCGAAAAGGCTTTCATTCTGATGTGGCGGTTTGGGCCGCCAAGCACGGCTTCAAAGAAATCAGGGCCGACGGAAAGATCTATCCGGCGAATGAAACGCTCCGTTTGGACCGTTTCAAAGAGCACCATGTGGAGATTGTCACGGGTGTCCTCGACAAGCCGCGCCCAAAGAAAAAGCAGTCGGAGGCGGCCTTGCGCGAACTCGTGGAGTCCACGCTCGAGATCGGCCGCGGCTCGGTCATCGCGCTCGACAACTATGGAAAAACGACGCTTCACTCGACTCAACGAGCTTGCGGGGGATGCGGACGATCCTTTGGAGAGCTCGACCCGAAGTCGTTCAGTTACAACTCGCCCCAGGGTTGGTGCCCCAGTTGCAGGGGATTCGGGGAACTGTTCTACCTCCCAGACGTGGAACGGGGGGCGCGGGCGGATGCGATTGAGGAATCGTGGTTTGGCTGGCAGGAAGGGAACCGCGAGGCTTGCTCGGAATGCCAAGGGACCCGGCTGAACCGGATTGCTCGCGCCGTCCACCTGGACGCCGCTCCGCCGATCCACGGCACAAAGCGGTCCAAGGTCAAACAGCCAGGGCCGACCCTCGACGAGATGGGACAACTCACCGTGGAGCAAGCGGCGGGATACTTCAATTCGCTGGAAACCGAGGGGCGCGCGGGGCTGATCATGCGCGACATCCTTCCCGAGATACGAGAGCGGCTGCGGTTTCTCTCCAAGGTGGGCCTTGGCTATCTCCAATTATCTAGGGGAGTTCCGACTCTGTCAGGGGGAGAGAGCCAGCGAATCCGCCTGGCCTCGCAGCTGGGATCAAATCTGAGTGGGGTCCTTTATGTGCTGGATGAGCCTACTATCGGGCTTCATCCCCGCGACAACGACCGGCTTTTGGACACTCTCGAGGAACTCCAGAAGCGAGGAAATTCACTGTTGGTCGTGGAACATGACGACCAGACCATGAGAAGAGCCACGCACATCATCGATCTGGGTCCCGGCGCAGGCGTCCATGGCGGACGCGTCGTGGCCCAAGGCACTCTCGAGGAACTGTCGCGCAACCCCAATTCCATCACGGGCGCGTGCCTGCGCGGCAGCCGATTGGCCGGCTCGTTAGTCCGCTCCCGCCCTGTGGATTGGCCAGGGAGGCGGCTCAGGCCATCTGAAGCCAAACCCAATGCCCGCCGGAAAAGCGCACCCGCTCCGGAAACCGCCACGAGTCCGCCAGCCGCCGCGAGTGGCTTTCTGGAGCTTCGCGGCGCTTCGGCTCATAACCTGAAGAATCTCACCATTCAGGTGCCCCTAGCCCGCTTCGTCGTCATCACGGGGGTGAGTGGTTCAGGCAAAAGCACCTTGGTCCACCAGTGCTTGATTCCGGCGCTCAAAGCCGCCTTGGACGGCAAAAAAAAGGCGCGGTCGAATCAACCGCGAGTTTTAGGAATCCAAAACATCCGAACGGTCCACGAGGTGGATCAGTCACCCATCGGCCGAACCCCGCGATCCACTCCGGCAACTTACGTGGGATTTTTCGACGCGATCAGGGACTTGTTTTCAAAAACTCCAGAGGCCCGGATGCGCGGCTACAGCGGAAGCCGTTTCTCCTTTAACAGCGTCCAGGGACGATGCCCTCAATGCGGCGGCGCGGGCACCTTGAAACTGGAAATGAACTTTCTGCCGCCGGCATTTGTGAAATGCGACAGCTGCGGAGGATCACGCTTCAACGCTGAAACCCTGGAGATTCGTTACAATGGAAAAACCATCGCGGAGGTCCTAGACCTCTCCGTGGAGGAAGCGGCGACTTTTTTCGCGGCCATCCCCCGCATCCACCGCGCGCTGCGGGCGCTGGAGGAAACCGGGCTGGGTTACCTGCAACTCGGCCAGCGCAGCCCCACGCTCAGCGGCGGGGAAGCTCAGCGAATCAAGCTAGTGAGCCATCTCCTCTCGGGGTGGAGCGAGAAACCGGATCTCCCACTGTCGACCAACCGAAGCCTTTTCGTCCTCGAAGAACCCACCATCGGTCTCAGCATGTCGGATGTTCGACGATTGCTGGGCGTGATTCAACAGCTCGTGGATGCCGGACACACGGTTCTCGTGATCGAGCACAATCTCGATCTGATCAGCGCCGCGGATTGGGTGATTGATCTTGGCCCCGAGGCGGGCGAGGCCGGAGGGGCGATTGTCGCCGCAGGCTCCCCCCTTGAAATCGCGCTTCACCCCACTTCCCACACAGGACGTTATCTGAGACCCGTGCTGGAATTGGGATAGACCTCGTGGTTGACGGCCATCCCCGCGGCTCTTATGGTTGTTCTCATAACGACGACGCACCAGTAAACGACCGATGAACACCACAGACGCCCCTCTTAAAAGCCTCGACGAGTGGGAAGACTTCATGAAGGAGCGGTATCCCGAGCCAGCGGGCGAAACCTCTCCACCAAAGAAATTCAAAGCAACCGATGCTGAAAAGAAAAAGGAGCAGTTTAGGAATTATGAGGCGGACGCCCGGCCCAGCGTCAGGGAGTTTTATCGGTTGAACCACACCTATCAAACTTACGAGTTCGGCCAAGAGAAGCGGCGGGAATTCGCGTCGCTTTCCCGGCGGGAGATGGGCGTTTGGGAAGCCGCGGAATTTCTCAACACGCTGGTCGATGACAGTGATCCGGACACCGATCTGAGCCAACTGCAGCACCTGCTGCAAACTTCGGAGCACATCCGACGCGATGGCCAGCCACGATGGTTTGTCGCGGCGGGCTTCATTCATGATCTCGGCAAGATCCTGTGCCTCTACGGCGAACCCCAATGGGCAGTCGTTGGGGACACGTTCCCCGTTGGTTGCGCCTACTCGGACACGATCGTTTTCAGCAAGTTTTTCGAGTCGAACCCCGACAGCCAGAATGCGGTTTATCAAGACCGTTTGGGCGTCTATTCGGAAGGATGCGGCCTCGACAACGTGCAAATGTCGTGGGGCCATGATGAATACATTTACCAGGTGGCGAAGCCGTATCTGCCGATGGAGGCGCTCTACATGCTGCGCTACCATTCGTTTTATCCGTGGCATCGGGAGAATGCTTACAGCCACCTCACCAACGCGCAGGATCGCGAGATGCTAAAATGGGTCCGCGCATTCAATCCTTATGATCTTTACACCAAGAGCCATGAGGCTCCCAATGTCAGCGAATTAAAGCCTTATTATGAGGATTTGATCTCGGAATTTTTCCCGTCCAAAATCAAGTGGTGATCCAAAACCGCAACGCCTCCTGCGCCGCCCTCATCCCTTGCCCCGCCCCGGAGGCGGGGGGATACGCGGAATTCAGTAATCGTTCTAAACGTGGTGTCCCCTACTCAAAACTTATGAAGCCGTTCCATGCCATCCTTGTGTGCCTCATCCTCCAGATGCCCGCAGCCCTCCTTGCGGGAGATTGGGTTCAATACAACGGAAAATCGGGTCCCGGAAAGGGCAAACACATCGTCCTTCTTGCGGGAGACGACGAGTATCGTTCCGAGGAAGGGCTGCCTCAATTGGGCAAGATCCTCGCGGTTCGCCATGGATTCAAGTGCACGGTCCTGTTTTCCGTAAACCCCACCACCGGCGAGATCGATCCCAACGATCATGTCAACTTGCCGGGCTTGGAAGCCCTCGATACGGCGGATCTGTGCGTCATGTTGTGGCGCTTTCGCGAACCGACCGACGACAAAATGAAGCATTTCGCGAACTATCTCAACTCTGGCAAGCCCATCATCGCCCTGCGGACAAGCACGCATGCCTTCTCCTTCGACAAAAACAAGCAGTCGGCTTATCTCAAATACGACTGGCGGAGCAAGGAATGGGTCGGCGGTTTTGGGCAACATGTCCTTGGAGACACCTGGATCAGCCACCATGGGAATCATGGGAAGGAAAGCACCCGCGGCGTGATCAATCCGGCTTTTAAAGATCATCCTATTCTGAAGGGTGTGACCGACATTTGGGGGCCTTCCGATGTTTACGGAATCATTCATTTGCCAGCCGACGCCAAAGTCTTGGCTTACGGCCAGATCTTGGCGGGGATGAAGCCCACGGATGGCCCTGTCCAAGACAAACGCAACGATCCGATGATGCCGCTCATCTGGATCCGTGACTACAAGGGTGAAAAAGGCAAGACATCGAAGATTCTTGCCACGACCATGGGAGCGGCGACCGACCTCGAAAGCGAAGGGCTTCGACGGCTCCTGGTGAATGGCGCCTACTGGGCGTTGGGCATGGACAAGAAAATCAAGGAAGGCACGAACGTGGATTACGTTGGCCAGTACAAGCCCACTCCCTTCGGTTTCAACACGTTTCAAAAGGGCGTGAAACCTTCGGCACACGAATTAGATCCAAACGCGAAATGACCCGTGGAAACCAGTTTGGGTGCTCCACTCATCTCCCGACTGCCCGCGAGCCATGGTCGTTCTTGAAGGATTCGCCGACCGGGTTTGAATGAGATTCCATGTGGGCTCGGTTCATCCAAGCATAGTCCTCAAGCTGCTCTGCTGCCTTTCCGCCATCCTTAGTCTCCAGGCCGCTTGCCTGGGCGCGTCGATCGAGCTCGCGCCGATCCCCGATAAACTCGTCGTCCTCACGTTCGATGACTCCGTCGCATCCCAATATCATGTCGCTAGGCCCCTCCTGAAAAAGCACGGATTCGGAGCGACGTTTTTCATCACTGAAGGGTTTTCGTTCCGCACCAACAAGACGGATTACATGACATGGGACCAGATCGCGGAACTACACCGGGACGGGTTCGAGATCGGGAACCACACCCGCGATCACCTTGGCATCACGGCAAACAACGTCTCCTTGCTCCAAGATCAGCTTGACTCCATCAACCTTCAATGCGCCAAGCACGGGATTCCAAAGCCAACTAGTTTTGCGTATCCTGGAAACGGCATTCACACCAACGCGCTGCCGATTCTCCGGTCCCTTGGGATCCAATTCGCGCGGCGCGGGGGAGCACCCGAATATCCCTACGAAAAGGGGGAAGGCACGGCCTTCGAACCTGGCAAAGATCACCCATTGCTCATCCCATCGGCTGGAGATGCCAGGCCGGCTTGGACGCTCGCAAACTTCGTGGAAGCCGCCAGCCAGGCGAAACAAGGCCGCATCGCGGTTCTCCAATTCCACGGAGTCCCTGACCGCGACCATCCTTGGGTGAACACCCCTCAGGAGGCTTTCAAGGAGTACATGGAATACCTCCGCGCCAACCAGTATCGCGTGATCGCGCTCAGGGATCTGGCTCGATTCGTGGATCCGAATAAGCTGCCGCCAGACCCCATGTCGATCGTCGAAGATCGGAAACGCAAGCGTGGCTCCCGCTGATGATTCCGGCAGCCGATGCTTGTGTGCCGCGCCAATGCCCCCCGTTTCCCATCCAGTCCCGATTTTCTCAACGCTGGAAAGAGAATGACTCCGATCCCATTCTCGGCCCCAGGCGAAATCAGCCACGATGGTGAACCGCCTCCAGCCCCCGACGGGGATGGATCTGGCGACACGCACTGATGAGCTTCGAGGCGGACATTGCGGTGGTTGGAGGGGGGATCGTGGGAATGGCGGTCGCGGAGCGTGCTTCCGCCGAATTCAGGGATCAAAAAATTGTTCTTCTCGAGAAGGAAAAAGAGCTGGCGTCGCACCAGTCTGGGCGTAACTCCGGAGTCATCCACTCCGGTATTTATTACAGGCCGGGGTCATTGAAAGCCTCGCTCTGCCGGGAGGGGCGAGCGCGCCTGATCGAGTTCTGCCGAGCCCACTCCGTGCCGTTTGAAATCTGCGGCAAGGTCATCGTGGCCACTTCGAACGACGAACTGCCTCGCCTTCAAGCGCTGTTCGAGCGCGGAGTGCAAAATGGATTGCAGGCGGAGCTTATCGGAGCCGAGGCGCTCCGCGAACTGGAACCTAACGCGGCAGGATTGCGCGCGGTTCATGTCCCGGAAGCGGGGATTGTCGATTACCGTAGGGTGACCCAAGCGCTGGCGCGTGAGTTCAATCATCGTGGCGGCGAGATTCTCTACGGGACGAGGGTCGACCAGATCAGCGTTCACGATCAATCCGCGCAAATCACGACGACCCGCGGAAGGTTGTCCGCGAAAAGAGTGATCAACTGCGCGGGCCTTCACTCCGATCGTGTGTGCGAGAGCGCGGGTCTGCCTGCGCCGGCTAGGATCATTCCCTTCAGGGGAGAATATTACGACGTGGCGTCCAGAGCAGGGACCTTGTGCAAGAACCTCATTTACCCGGTACCCGATCCGCGATTCCCATTCCTCGGGGTGCATTTCACCCGAATGATCGGAGGCGGCATTGAATGCGGTCCTAATGCCGTCCTCGCGTTCGCCCGGGAGGGCTACCGTTGGAACGATCTGAATCCGCGTGATCTCTGGGAAACCTTGACTTATCCTGGATTTCAAAAGCTCGCGGCGAAGCATTGGAAGATGGGCTTGGAGGAATGGCGCCGTTCCCTGTTGAAATCCGCGTTCGTGAGCGCCTTAAAAAAGCTGGTGCCGAAGATTGAGCCCGGCGACCTCACTCCGCGACCCGCGGGGGTGCGCGCCCAGGCAATCACGATGGATGGCAATCTCGTGGACGACTTTCTGATCGAATCCCAGGGAAGATTGTTTCACGTGCTCAACTCCCCTTCTCCGGCCGCCACGGCTTCCCTGGCGATTGCCGACTTCATCGTGAACCTCCTCAAGCGATCTAGCATAAACCAACCCATTGATCATCTAATTCGAAGCCCCGCATGAAAATCATCGACCTTCACATCGGCATGGATGTGCTCCATCCCCAGTATGGAAGTGGAATCGTCAAAGGCATCAGCGAACACACGGCGGATATCTTGTTCCAAGAGGGCAAGCGGATCATCGATCCCGAGGCCTCCGGCCTGAAACCCATCGAAAGCCAGGCGAAACTCGATGGGCTTACCGTCCCGTTGCAACGCCTCATCCGAGACGTGGTGGCATCCACGATTCAAGAGCTCGGCTTGGAGCCCACGGACACCCACGTTCGTGAATTGGCGGGGCGATGGCACAAGGGCGTCGTGGTCATCAAATCAGCGGATGCGAGCATTCAGCCCAAAGAGGTTCCACTGGAGGTATTCTTCCACAAGATCGTGATGATTCGGAACAACCTGCGTGTGCTCGAGCAGAAAATCAATGCGCACGCCACGCTGACTTCCGCCGAAAAGTTCGACTGCCACCAGTACATCACCCGTTGTTACGGCTCCCTCACGACCTTTAACGTGTTTTTCAAGGACAAGGAGAGCCACTTTACCGGAACAGGCGGCGCTTAAGCTTGAGCCCCAGCCCGATGAACCGCCTTGTGCCCCACGATCGCCTCTGGTAGTTTTCACTCATCAGAGATGCCGGCCTGTTCCAAGGAAGGCGCCTCACCTATCAACGAAATCAGGAAAACTGAAATTATGGCCCACGAATTGCCACCACTGCCTTACTCGAAAGAGGCCCTCGAACCCCATATCGACGCCGCCACGATGGAGATTCATCACGGCAAACACCACAATGCCTACGTCACGAATCTGAACAAAGCCATCGCGGGAAAAGCCGACCTTGAATCAAAGTCCATCGAGGCGCTCATCGCCAATCTCGACGCCATCCCCGCGGACATTCGCAACGTCGTTCGCAACAATGGCGGCGGACACGCGAATCACTCGCTCTTCTGGCGCACCCTCGGCCCCGGCGCGGGCGGCGCGCCCACCGGAAAACTTGCCGACGCGATCAAAACAGCCTTCGGCAGTTTCGATGCCTTCAAAGAAAAATTTGAAGCCGCCGGGCTTGGACGCTTCGGCAGCGGTTGGGTCTGGCTGATCGTCAACAAGTCAGGCGGGCTCGAAATCAGCACGACGCCCAATCAGGACAGCCCCGTCATGGAAGGCAACAAGCCGCTCCTGGGTTGCGATGTTTGGGAGCATGCCTACTACTTGAAATATCAGAACCGGCGCGCGGACTATCTCAAGGCGTTTTGGAACGTCGTGAATTGGAACGTCGTCAGCCAGAATCTCGGCGCCTGACGCCTCGAATTCTTCAATTTCAACGCCTCTCATTCGAGGGCGGCAGAGCCACTGCCGCCCTTTTTCTCAAGACTTCTCAGCGTTTGAATTCCGTGTCGGCCTTTTTCAGGTCGAGTTCCTTGATCCAAATGTTCCGGTAGCGCACATCGTGCCCCTCGCATTGAAGTTTTAAGCCGCCGGGAGTGTCCGTGATTCCTTTGCCGCCGTCGTTTCCGCCGTCAATCCCCGACTTGGGCCCGCCCCAAACTTGATTGATCGCCTGGTTCGAATGCGCTTTGACTCCATTGAAATACAGGGTGACCAAAGCCTTCTCGACACGCTTTCCGTCCTTGAACCGGGCCGCCCGGAAAACGATGTCGTAAGAGTTCCATTGCTTTAGGCCTTTGTAGAGATGGTAGGGCGCTGGCGTTTCATTGATCACCGCTCCCATTCCATGGCTCGTCTTGTCGCCATCCATCACCTGGATTTCATAACGGTTCTGCAGATAAACCCCGCTGTTTCCTCCTGGGTTCATCACGCAGAACTCCACGTGCAGCCGGAAATCCCGGTACTCCTTCTTGGTCACGATGTCGGCGGTCCCATACTTTCCTCCCGCCGCGACAGGATCGTCCGTCATGACCACAGTGCCCTTGTCCACGGGATCATCCACGATCTTCCATTTGATCGGCAGCGACGACTTGAATCCGGGGCCTTGCCAATAAGTCCACTTTTCATCCAGCAACTTTCGCGAGCCGTTCATCAAGACTTCAGCGCCCCGCAAAGGTTTGGCGCCTACCCCCACTCCCGCTTCAGCCGCGAAAACGGCGCTCATGATAACCAGCACTGAACCAATAATCCCGAGGCCACGACAGTTCATTTTCATAAGCTCATTGATGTTGATTTCCATTCCGATCGATCCCGCGACCGAACCCGCAATCCCCCCGGAACATAACCCGCCACATCCATGGCGTTGAGGGGCTGGGCAGTTCGCGATTTGTTCCGCAATTTCAGTGATTCCGGGAATCCTTCCGGAGATTCAACCCCAGGGCACTAGAGAACATCGTCCTCCCTGCGATCGTTTGCCTGTTTTCTCCGGCTGTAGCGGAGAAACGCCTGCAGTTGATCCGGGTGCGAATTCCAATAGCTCACGAGTTTAGCGACCACTTCAAGCGTTTGAGGCCGGAGATGATGCTCAATATCCTCCACTTCTTGCTTGATCGTCTCTGGTTCGAGCCCCATCAGGCCAAACAACGCCGTCAGCGTTTCGTGCCGCGCCTTGATTCGAGAGGCGACGGCGCGCCCTTCAGGCGTCAGGCTGAATCCGCGATATTTTTCGTAGTTCAAGAAGCCCCGCGCCGCGAGCCGCCTTACCATGTTGGACACGGTGGAGGGCGTGACTCCGAGCTCGTCGGCCACGTCCGTCACGCGCGCGTAGCCTTTGTGCTCGACGAGTTCAGCGATCCGTTCCAGATGGTCCTCCGTGGACTCGGAATGCCCCGGAGCCGGCGTCCGGGGCGCTTTTCGCTTCGTTTGCACCCGCACGTTGTAACCGGAATTGGAATCGATGGCGACAGATTTCGAGCGCCGCCAGAACTTGATTCGCACGATATGTTTTAAACATAAAACATTTTATTTGACAGTGTAACTATTCCGGTTAAGCTGCGCCTGGAAGTTCGATGAACTCCCCGCCGGAGTCCGTGGTCTGATGCCATGAAAACGATGTTCGCTCAATCCTCCATTCCGCCCGTCCCAGGTCCCGTTCTTGGCTGCCTGCTGGCCGTCGCCATGTCCGCCGCCGCCGCCACGCCTGGGGATAAATCAGGGTTCCACCTTTTCAATCCCACGCCCCGCGAGTTGATGCGGGAGATGAGCACTGATAGGCCGGATCAAACGGAGTCGGCCTACACGCTCGACGCCGGTCATTTCCAGGTGGAAATGGACTTCGTGAACGCCACCTTCGATCGGGACCGTTCCGGCGGTGGCGACGTGAGATCCGAGGTTTGGAGCTTCGCGCCGCTCAATCTCAAGGTCGGCCTCTTGAACAACATGGACCTCCAGTTCGTGCTCGACCCCCAGGTGCGTGCCCGCGCCAAAGACCGCTTGGCGAACACCGTGAGCAAGGCTTCTGGTTTTGGCGATTTGGTGACGCGGCTCAAAGTGAATCTCTGGGGCAACGACGGCGGCAGCACGGCGCTGGCCCTCATGCCCTTCGTAAAATGGCCGCTATCGCAATCCAGACTGCGCAACGGGAAGACCGAGGGGGGCACGATCTTGGCGTTGGGCTGCGAACTGCCGGCGGGATGGAGTTCCACCGTCATGACGGAATTCGACTTCGTCAGTGATGGGTCCGGCGGTTATGACGCGGAGTATTTCAACACCATTACCTTCGGCCGTGACATCGTCGGCAACCTCGCTGGCTACGTGGAATTTGCAGCCCTTGTCACTCCGGAAAGCGGAGGGGCTTGGCAAGGCCAGGTCGACGTGGGATTCACCTACGCTTTGAACGAGAACACTCAGCTCGATTTGGGCTGCAATTTTGGCGTCACCCGATCCGCTCCCGACTTCAATCCGTTCCTAGGCCTGTCGTGGCGTTTCTAACCAACCATCTTCACATGAAACAATCCATTATATCCCATTTCCTGCCTGCCCGAAGGGGGCTGCTGCCCTCAATGTGTGCGGTATTCCTGGCAGCTGCCAGCGGCCCGAGTCTCGGCGCGCAAACCAAGCCTGTCAAAGCCGCCGCCACCATCGGCATGGTCGCCGATCTCGTGAAGCAAGTGGGCGGGGACCGCGTGACGGTGGATGCGTTGTTTGGCCCTGGAGTGGACCCTCATCTCTACAAGCCCACGGCATCGGATGTGACCCGGCTCTCCCGGGCTGATGTGATCTTCTACTCCGGCCTCATGTTGGAGGGCCGCATGGGCGATGTGTTCGCAAAAATGGCGCGCGGCGGCAAGAAAGTTTATCCCATCACCGAAAGCGTGCCGCGGGAAAAACTGCTGGAGCCGGCCGAGTTTGAAGGGCACTACGATCCGCATCTCTGGTTTGACGTCTCGTTGTGGGCGGAATGCTTGCCAACCATCGTCACCGGGCTCAGCGAGACCGATCCTGGAGGCAAACCGACCTACAAGAAGAACGGCGCCGCAGCCATGGAGCGCCTGGCCGCGCTGCATCAGTGGTGCCTCGCGAAAGCCGGTGAATTGCCCGCGGCCCAGCGCCTGCTGGTGACCAGCCATGACGCCTACAATTACTTCGGCCGCGCCTACGGATTCAAAGTCATAGGCATCCAGGGCGTCTCAACGGTGACCGAGGCGAGCCTTTCCGATATTTCCAAAATGGTCGATTTCATCAGGGAACAGAAAGTTAAGGCGATCTTCGTCGAAACTAGCGTCGCGCCGACGACCATCAAGCGAGTCGCGCAGGACGCTCAAGTGAGGATCGGCGGTGAATTGTTCTCCGATGCGATGGGCGCTCCCGGCGAGAAGAAGTCGGGCTTCGATGTAGGCACGTACGAAGGCATGGTCAAATACAATTTGAGCACGATTGTGGGAGCGTTGAAGTGACCGCGCCGGCAACATGAACCCTCCCAGCACAAGGCAGGACAGCCAGGTCGACCGAACGAGCGCCAATGGAGCGCCGTCCCCACTCGAAATACACGATCTCACGGTGGCTTATCACAAGAAGCCGGTGCTCTACGGCATCGACTTGACCGTGCCCGCCGGAACGTTGGTCGGCATTATTGGACCGAACGGGGCTGGGAAATCCACCCTCATCAAAGCCATCATGGGACAACTGCCGGCTACGAGCGGCTGGGTGCGGATTTTTGGCCAATCATTCAAGGAAGCCTGCACGCGCGTGGGCTATGTGCCGCAGCGTGAGTCCGTGGACTGGGATTTTCCAGTGAGCGTGATGGACGTCGTTCTGATGGGGCGGTATGGCCGGCTCGGGCTGTTCAAGCGCCCCCGGCTCGAAGATCACGACATCGCTCGCGCCTGTCTCGAGAAAGTGAAGATGCTGCCATTCGCCAGCCGTCAGATTGGCAACCTGTCCGGGGGCCAGCAGCAGCGAGTCTTCCTCGCGCGGGCGCTGGCCCAGGAAAGTGATCTCTATCTCATGGACGAGCCATTCGCCGGCGTGGATGCGGCCACCGAATCGGCCATCGTCATGCTGCTCCAGGAACTAAAGACCCGCGGCAAAACTCTCCTCGTGGTGCACCACGACTTGGCGACCGCGAAAGATTATTTCGACAACCTTCTCCTGCTCAACATGCGTCTCGTCGCGTTTGGCAAGACGGCCGACGTGTTCACGCAGGAGATATTGCAGAAGACCTACGGCGGCCGCCTGACCATCCTGAGCGAAGTGGCTGACACGGTGCGGAGGCAGACATGAGCGCTGCGCGCCCCCTCCTCCTCGGTTTGCTTCTGTTGATCGGCCTGACCGTGCTGCCTCCGGAAGCGCGGGCGGAGCGCATCAGCGAGATCAAAAAGACGACATTCGCGGAAAGCGCGGCGCGGTTCTTCACTCTCCGCGATCCGTCGCTCCGCAACGCGCTCATCGGCTCAGTGCTGATGGGCATCAGTTGCGGACTGCTCGGGAGCTTCCTGGTGGTTCGCAAGTTGGCGCTGATGGGCGACGCGCTCTCGCACGCGGTCCTGCCGGGTGTGGCCTTCGGCTTTCTCTGGAACATGAGCAAGGATCCGATCGCGATTTTTGTCGGCGCCACCGTTGCGGGGTTGCTCGGCGCCGGCACCGTGCATCTCATACGCAGCACGACCAAACACAAGGAGGACGCGGCGCTCGGATTTGTCCTGGCCTCTTTTTTCGCGCTCGGAGTTTGTGTGATCACGATGCTCAACAATCTGCCGAACGCGCAGAAAAGCGGCCTTGATAAATTTATGTTCGGACAGGCGGCCGCGCTGGGGGACCAGGATGTGGTCCTCATGGCGGTCGTCACCGCGCTCGTCATTTCGGTGCTTGCCATCGGTTTCAAGGCCTTCGCACTGACGAGCTTCGACGCCGGTTTCGCCAGCGCGATAGGGTTCCCCACCCAACTGATCCACTACACGCTCATGCTGCTGCTGGCTTTTTCCATTGTCGTCTCCTTGCAAGCCGTGGGCGTGGTGCTGGTGTCGGCCATGCTGATCACGCCGGCTGCGGCGGCTTTTCTGCTCACCGACCGCCTCAAACCCATGCTGGCGCTCTCCGCCCTCTTCGGCATGGCGGCGGGAGCCATCGGCTCCTTCTTATCGTTTGTGGGCAACGATATGCCGACGGGGCCGTTGATGGTTCTGGCGGGAAGCGCTGTGTTCGCGGTCGCGCTGCTCTTTGGCCCGCGCCACGGGATCGTCGCCCGCTGGCTGCGGCAGCGCTCCCGTTCCGGGCGCACCCGCCGCGAAAACACGCTCAAGGCGCTCTATCACGTGCTCGAGCGGCGCGAGTTCAAGGGGGATGACGTGTCGATCCGTGAACTCGCGGAGCAACGCCGCGAAACCGAAGTGGAAGCGAAGCAGCTCGCCCGCGAACTCGTGCGCCATCGGCTGGCCACGACCAATGACTCCGGCGAAGCCCTTTACTTGACTCCGGCGGGCTGGCAGCGCGCATGCGAAATAGTCCGCAACCACCGGGTCTGGGAGCTTTACCTCACCAACGACGCGCAGTACGCGGCGGACCACGTCCACGACGACGCGGAAAAGGTGGAGCATATCCTTGGCGAAGAAACTGTGCGGGAGATCGAGAAACGTTTGAATTATGCCACGCACGATCCGCATGGAAAACTGATCCCCGGCCTTGCCGATCTGAACGCCGCCCCTTTTTCCGGAAGGAGGGGCGCGCGCGCGACCGGATACGGCGCGCATTCCTGAACGAGGCATGTCCCTGATCCCTCCTTTCGATTTTCAACGCGTCTTCGTCGAACCGTGGGCCGAAGGCGGCGCGTTGCACGGATGGATTCTCGCGATGGCCGTGCTGGTCGGCATGGCGTGCGGATTGGTTGGCAATTATTTGCTGCTCAGGCGCATGGCACTCATCGGCGATGCCATCAGCCACAGCGTGCTGCCCGGATTGGTCCTCGCCTTCATGTTGGCTCATTCGCGCCACATCGGAGTTATGTTCGCCGGAGCTCTGGCAGCCGGCCTCGTCACCGTCTTTCTCATCGAATTCATCCACAAGAAATCACGCGTGAAACCGGACGCCGCGATTTGCATCACGTTCACCACCCTCTTTGCCATAGGCGTTGTGCTCACCAGCCTGATTGACAAGGGAGGGTTGCACATCGACGCCGAATGCATTCTATACGGCGAAATTGCTTTCGTGCCGCTCGAACCGCCAGTCAAAATCCTTGGCCGCGCCCTGGGGCCGCAACCTGTTCTTCAAATGCTCGGCGTGACCGCTGGCGTCGTCGTGCTCATCGTCCTGTTCTACAAGGAACTGCTGGCGAGTTCTTTCGACCCCGGACTCACCGCGTCGCTGGGGTTCAACGTGACGGCGATGCATTACGGCTTGATGGCTGCGCTCTCGATCGTCGTGGTGAGCGCGTTTGAAGCCGTGGGAGCGATCATGGTCGTGGCCATGCTGATCATTCCCGGCATGACGGCGGCGCAATTGTCCGACCACCTGGCCACACGCCACTGGCTTGTGGGCGTTCACAGCATCTTAAGTGGTTTGTTGGGATTGCACCTCTCGGTCTGGCTCAATTGCTCCATGGCGGGCGCCATGGTGCTGACTGGCGCGGGTTTTTTTGTGTTGGCCTGGCTGTTCAGCCCCAGCCAAGGGATGATTCACCGATGGCGCCGCCCCGATGCTCCAGGCGACACCGTCAGCCAATTTCAATAAATCCAGCTTGGGGCCGCGGACTGGCCGCCTAGTCCCATGTCGCGCTCCCAAGTGCAATCTCGGGCGACCAAGCTTTTCAATGATTCGCGGACGTTCTTGGCTTCGTAGAGCATCGCGTAAACCTCGTCGATGATAGGGGTGACGACGACCTTGGAGCGGGCCAGTCTCCAAGCCGAGCGCGCCGTTGGATATCCTTCCGCCACCTCGCGCATCGTTGCCAGGATGTTGGCGACGGACTCTCCTTTTCCCAACCGCTCCCCTAGCCCGCGGTTGCGGCTGAGTCGTGAAAAACACGTGACGGTTAAGTCCCCTAGACCGCTGAGGCCGCTGAAGGTGTCCTCCTTGGCTCCGCAAGCCACGCCCAAACGGCGAACCTCGACGATGGCCCGTGTGAGCAGCGCGGCCTTGGAATTGTCTCCAAAACCCAAGCCGTCGCTGATTCCGGCGGCGATCGCGATCACATTTTTCAAGGCCCCGCCCAGTTCCACTCCCAACCGATCCTCGCTTGCGTAGACGCGGAAAGTGGATCTGTGGAATAACCGCTGCCCCCACAGGGCCGTCCGCTGGCATTCGCTGGCCAGCACGACTGCGGAAGGCATGCCTCGAGCCACTTCCTGTGAAAGCGTGGGGCCTGAAAGCGCTGCGAGTGGATTGGCCAAACCGGCGCCGCGCAGCACGGCGCACATGGTGAAACCCGTTTCGTACTCAATCCCTTTGGCCACACTGATGACAGGCACGCCGGGGGAGAGAAAACCCGCCAACCCGCCTGCAAGAGACCGCATCCCTTTCGACGGCACCGCGACGACGATCCCCTCCGCGTCTTCACAGGCAGCGGTTAGACTACTCTCTAGCCGGATGGAATGATTCAATAATGGGGATTCCGTCGGGCCGCGATTGAGGCGGTTCTGAGCGAGGGCCATGATGTGAGATGGATTGTGACCCCACAGACATACGGCGTGGTCTGATTCACTCAGCAAGTTCGCGAGTGTCGTCCCCCAACTACCCGCCCCCAGTACAGCAATCCGCATACTTCCCGGAGGCCTATTCTCATGTTCCGATCGATGTTGACTCAAACTGGAGCCCCTTCCTTCTTTGACTTGCCAACCCGATTCTCCGTCCCGTCCAATAATCGCCGGATGTTCGCCCTGTGCTTGTAGACAGCCAAGGCAGACATCACGATCGTCACCCCAATCAGCAGCCTGGTGCGACCGCCCAACCAAGTCGCAAACGGGAGCGCCACGGCAGCCCCGATGGACGCCAAGGAAACGTAGCGTGTGGCCCCAAGAAGAAAGAGCCAGATCGCTAGAACGATCAGGAAAGGGACTGGAAGCAACCCGATCAGAGCTCCCGCCGAGGTGGCGATCCCTTTCCCTCCCTTGAACCGGAGCCAGCAAGTGTAGTTGTGTCCCATGATCGCCCCCATCGATCCCACTATTCGCAGCACTTCAGCGTGTCGGACGGTTTCCGCAGTCCCAAAGCTGGAGGGTGCCAGCCACTCCCACGCCATGCAACCAAGGAAACCTTTCAAGGCGTCCACGAGGAGAACGAAGATGCCGGCGGGTTTTCCTAGAATTCGGAAGACATTCGTTGCACCGATGTTCCCGCTTCCAATGCTCCGAATGTCCAACCCTCGAGCCCGCGCCACAAGGTATCCCGTCGGGATCGACCCTGCGAAATAGGCGACAATCGCGGTCGCTAGAACCGGCACAAGCATCGCGTCAGCTTACAGAGGCCCCAGGGGATCGCAGCTAAAAAGAGCCAGCGAGTCGAACGGTCCAGACAGACCTGAGATCGGATCAAAGCTCAGCCTTGGATTCGACTGGCTCAATTTGGCTTGAGGCAACGGGCCCCTCATTCTCTCTGCGCCGTGACGGGACAGCACTCCGATGGGGCGGCGCTGCCGTGTGCCGTGATTGTGTTGAGTCAACTCGTGGTAGGCAGAAAGCCAGGGACTCTTCGCGCCTTCGTGATTTGCTCAAAGGCATACGCTAATCTCAGCAAGGTCGGCTCGGTCCAAGCCTTTCCAAAGAACGAGAGGCCGACTGGCAAGCCCATAACGTCCCCGGCGGGAACTGTGATATTCGGATATCCGGCGATCGCGGCTGGTGAGGAACTTCCGCCAGAACCCCGGTCGCCATGGACATAATCGGTCACATGAGCCGGCCCACCGCTTGGTCCAATCAAGGCGTCGAGACGATGCTCATCCATGACCGAGTCAATTCCCTCTTCCCGCGCGAGCCGAAGGCCTTTCTCCAACGCCTCGAGATACACTGTGTCCGTGAGTGGCCCCTTCGCTTCGGCTCGAAGAAATGTCTCCTGACCGAACAAGCGAAGCTCCTTCGGCCGATTCCTGTCGTTGAACTCGATGATCTCCTTGAGTGAACGGACAGGCGCTCCGGCGCCCAAACCAGCCAAATAGGAGTTGAGATTCGCCTTGAATTCATAGTGCAAAATCTGATGTTCGGAATCGCCCTCCTTTCCGAACGAAGGCAAATCGGCTGGATCCACGAGAACAGCGCCAGCCGCCTTCAGAATGGAGATGGAAGCTTCCATCACTCGGGCGCCGCGATTCTCACCACGAAAAAGCCGCCTCACAACTCCGATGCGAGCGCCGCGCAATCCGTTCGGGTCCAGGAAGCGAGTGTAATCTTGCATGACCGCGCCGGAACGGCGCATCGTCTCCGCGTCTCGAGGGTCCGGACCAACGATGGCACCCAGCAGGATGGCGGCGTCGGTGACAGTCCGAGCCATCGGACCCGCAGTGTCCTGCGTATGGGAAATGGGGATGATGCCCGATCGACTGACCAACCCGACCGTCGGTTTGAGGCCGACGATGCCACAATAACAAGATGGCGAAATGATGGAGCCATTGGTTTCCGTTCCAATGGCGGCGGCGCAAAGATTGGCGGAGACCGCCGCGCCTGAACCAGAGCTCGAACCGGATGGATTCCGATCGAGCACATACGGGTTCTTGGTTTGTCCGCCGCGAGCGCTCCAGCCGCTAGTGGATCGGTCACCCCGAAAATTCGCCCACTCGCTCAAGTTCGTCTTGCCGAGAATCACGGCGCCCGCTTCCCTCAGCTTCCGGGCGACAAACGAATCTTGAGCGGGAATGGATCCCATCAACGCCAACGATCCCGCGGTCGTCATCATTCGGTCGTGCGTGTCCAAGTTATCCTTGATCAGCACAGGTATTCCATGCAGTGGGCCTCTCGGACCCGTGGCCCGCCGCTCGCGATCCAATTCCCGCGCGATGCGAAGCGCGTCAGGATTGATCTCAATCACCGAGTTCACCCTCGGCCCGTTCTGGTCCACGGCCTCGATGCGGCGGAGATAATGAGTCGTCAGGGAGACCGCGGTTTCCTTGCCGGACCGCATGAAAGTCTGCAGCGTTTGGATTCCCGCCTCCTCATGCTCGAATGGTTTGATCCGGAACGAGGAAGAGGACCTCGCGGCTTCAAGCATCGTCGAACTCAATCCGGCGGACGCCAGAATTCCCGCCCCGGCGGCGGCCGTGGATGTGAGAAAGTTTCTCCGGTGCATCAGTTTTTGGATTGAGGGTTATCGCGAAACTCTACCGATCCATCCAGTTCCAAAAAGCCGCAACAACCGTAATGTCCAATCCATGACTATTCAATCAGGAAGGGGGTGGTGGCGCGCCGGACCTTTGTGCACCAAGATAAACGCGGGCATCCGCACCAATGGCGGGTCTATAAACGACCGGTTCAATAATGGCGCATGCCGTTGCTCTAGTGTGCCGTTCACGAATTGGGTGGACATGCGCGGCAATGGATTTTTGATTCAGACGAGGCGAGAACGACGAACATACCCATCGTGGGTCTGTGAGGAGCGACTACGACTTCGTGAGAATGCCAAGGTCAGCCAGCGGGTGAATCCGAAAGGACATTGAGCGCCCTTTGCTTTACTTCGAGTTCCAGTGGCGGCTCGCCAAAGAGGTCGCCATCGGCCTGCACGCCGGCACCGGCGGCAGACTCCAGCTTCATCTTCGTTATCCTCATATAGTGCACGCCAGGGAGCCCAACATGGGTGCCACGCGTCACCCGGATGAACCGCGGCAACATTCTCCATCGACCTTGCGAGGCTATGATCAGGAGCTCGAGCTGCCCATCATCCATGATCGCTCCCGGAGCCGGTCGGAAACCATGGCCACCGGCGTACTCCGAGTTGCAAGCGGCCACCAGCAGGCATTCGCCCGAGTGACTTCCCGAATCATGGATTACTTGCATCGAACTAGCCGCGAATGAAAGCCAGGCTTTGAGGAACCCCACAGAGTAGCTGAATCGCCGGCCAAAAACCCGCTTCACGGATGGCGTGGTGGCTTTCAACAAATTCCCCACGAACCCGGAAGACACGAAAAGCAAGGCGAAGGAAGTGCATGGCCGCCCATTGATGCGAGACTGGAATCGAATTGCATCCACCCGGCGGGACCGTCCTCGAGCCAGGATGCCCACCGCCTGTTCGATCGAAATGGCGCCATGCAGTCGTCCGAAATCGTTCCCGGTTCCGAGGGGCAAAATGCCGAGGGGCGTGCTGGCCTCGCTATCGAGGATTCCACTTGCCACCTCGTTCACCGTGCCGTCCCCACCCGCGGCGACTAGCATGGAGGGTGCTGATTGGCTTGCCAGATCCCGGGCTAGGCGTCTCGCATCGCCGGGCCTCGTCGTCTCGTGAAGATCCCACGCGCATCCGGCGCTGGATAACAACGCGGCACATTTGCCGTAGGCGCTCCTCGCGGCGCCGCCCCCCGCGGAGGGGTTCATAATGACCGCGAACTTCCTGGGCGCGGTCACGACATTTCAACCTCGCCGCACACGTGGACCTCGAGGCCCAATTCCGCCAGGCAAGCGCCCTTGATCCGGAGCGCGCGGAAGGCTTGAGATTTGCCGGGCGCGTAAGCCACTTGAATATGATTCGATTTGTGGCGCGCCATCATTTGATCGCGGGTGATCCCCTTGAACACGGCGTGCATGATGGGCCATTGGGGCGTGGTCTCGCGCCATCGACGCTCCGTTTCCGCCTCCGGCAACCGCACGACTTCCGCCACGCCTAAATCGCAGTGCAACCGGCCGTGCATAATGAAAATGCGGCTCCAAACGATGAATCCTGGCTTGGAAACTCCCTTCACCGTGCCACCGCCGAGCCTGAAATACATCGCTGGCTGTCTCTCACTCGAAGCTCCCTTGTAACCGCCGATAAAATGGGCCGGAGGAGCCGCTCCTGAAATGAGGAGAACCCACACATAATCATCGATGCCGTCTCCTTTGTAATGCTGCCCCCAACGAAGATCATGAAGCGTGTTCTCAGGAGCCATGCCCAAATGCCGCCAAAGGCGGTAAGTGATCAACCCGTCGAGGCCTGCGCCCTCGTCAACCTCGTTGAAATGGGGCAGCGCTTCGCCTTCAAAGAGGACCCGCGAACCAGCCGCGTCGCTCACAGGGGGGCGGTCCGCATTGTTCAGCAAACCCTCCGCCAAATCACTGGCCGGCGCTAAATCCTTCAGGCCTTGCTGATATTGGATGCCCACGGTCGCGCATCCGAACTCATCCGCAAGTCGCAGGGCGGCGATATACATTTTGCACTGCTCCAAAATCTGGTTGGCCGTCAGCTCCGTCTCCTCTTGGGAACCGAGCACGAATTTCATTCCCCGCTTCTTGAGCCATTCATAAACCGCCTGAGCCTCGCCGTCCGCAACCCGCGACATGGCCGCGAACAAAGCGGATTGACTCAGCCGTTCCTTGAACACTCCTGTCGAAGCGAGCAGTTCATCCGGAATGATCGCGTTGTGCATGCCCATGCAGCCTTCATCGAAGACCCCCATGATCGCTTTGCGCCGGCGAAAACTCCTGCCAAACTCCCGGCCAAGACGCTCGTCTGCGGGCGGGATTCGCAAAAGATCGAAATCACGCACATGGCTTTGATCGTGCGTGACAGACCCGGTGAGGAGCCATTGGCGAAGCCCTTCCAGGAAAAAGCGATCCCTGAAATTCTCGCTCCAAAGGGTGCTGTAACGGATGCCCATCTTTGTCATGGAACCGTTGAGGTTCAGCAAGCCGACCAGGCCAGGCCAGGTGCCGCTCCAATTGGCGACGGTGAGAATCGGACCCCGATGTGTCAATAGTCCGGGAAGCAGGTGCTGACTGTACTGCCACACGCACTCGGCGACAATTAACGGCGCCTCCGGATCCAAGTGTTGAAACACGTCGATCCCCATTTTCTGGGAATCGATGAACCCGTGATCTTTCGCAGGATCGAAGGAGTGGGCCCTCAGAACCGTCCATCCTTCCCGGCGCAAAGCACGGGCCAAGGAGTCCTCCATCTTCCGTTGCTGAGGCCAGCATTTTTTGTTCGCGGAGAGGCGCAGATCGCCATTGGCGACCAGGTAAACTTGTTTTTCCTTTGGTGATCCGATCATTTGAAAAAGGTGTCATTGCCCCAAGGGGCGAATCCAAATATTGCGAAAACGCACAGGATTGCCGTGCTCGTAAAGTTCAATATGGCCTTTCGGAGGATGCGGCTTGTTGTAGTTGCCCACCGCGCGGAACGGAGTGTTTCCGTACAATTCCTTCCGGTGGTGCACCACGACGCCATTGTGAAGGACCGTGATAAAGGCCTTTTTCAGCAATTTCCCGTCACCGTCCCAAATGGGCGACTCGAAAATAATGTCATACGTTTGCCACACCCCGGGAGGTTTGGAGGAATTGACGAGCGGAGGCGTCTGGCCGTAAATCGCGGCGCACTGCCCATCCGCATAAGTCACATTGTCGTAGGAGTCCAAAACCTGAATCTCGTAGCGGCCAAAGATGTTCACTCCGTTATTGCCCCGGCCTTGCCCGCTCCCTTCGACTTTTGCAGGGGTCGCGAATTCCAAGTGGAGCTGAAAGTCGCCAAACTCGTCCTTGGTTCGGATCCGGCCCGATCGGGTGGTTTCCATGTAGCCATTTTCCAGCTTCCATTTGACCTCCCCTTTGTCCCCTTGCCACTTCGAAAAATCCGTTCCGTCAAAGAGCACGACGGCGTCCGAAGGCGCTCCGGCCTCCTCGCTGAACCGTTTGCCTGGAGTGATGATTGGGGGCTTGGGTCGATTTGGATCATGCACGTGCCATTTCCCATCAGGTTGCTTGGGAGTATCCGTATAACCTTCCGCCGCCATTGCCGAAGTACCTGGCGAGAACACGGAAAGAACCGTCATGATGACGATGTATTGTGGAGTTTTCATGGCTACTAAGCGCTGTGGATTAAGAAATTCTTCAAGATGAGCGCAGTATGAAAATCCCGACAAAAAACGCAACTCCTCAGTCTGGGGAAGCCACCCTCCCATCCAAAGCGCGTAACGCTAGAAAAAGCCCCTCCTCCCCCGCCGCGTCGACCCACGAATCCAAGACCGTCAGACCATGTCTCCGAGCCAGCGCGCCGATCAATTCCGGGGTATGACGATACGAGAAAAAAAGGCGGAATCGCTCTCCAGCGGCAAAATCGAACCGCTCGCCCTCGCATGAAATCGAGCGATTCTTGCCAAACACAAACTCCCCTTCGATCCTCAGCAGTCCTGTCCCCGTGGCGCCTTGTCGAACGGAAAAACAGAGGAGTCCATCCCCCTCGTCGAAGCCCAGATTGATCAGGCTCGCCATCAGCCATTCGCGGGTCAACGCGTTATCATACTGGGGCATGACCTTCCCAACCCCGGAGGGATAGTCCGGCCCTGGAGACAAATTCGCGCTCATCAAGATCAAGTCTCCCGGTCTCGACAGACCCGCCAGCTTTGGAAACACCTCGTCACCCTCGCAATTCGGCAACATGCCAAAAAAGCAGATCAGTCGATGCGCACCCTTTCCCAGGACCCCTTGCAACGCGGTGAGCCAATCCGGCGCCGCTTCCAAATCCATCACCACCGGATCGCAATCGGCCGGGCTCACCCCGGCTTCAACGACGGAAGCTCGCGACACGAGGCTCAAGCCAGGGCTCACATCGACAGGGATGTAACGGAGGCGAACATTCGAATTCCCGCTGCGTATCGCCGCCGCGAGGCGCGCGTCCTTCCGCCCCCCGCCGGAGCCCAAGCTCACCAGTTCGATTTCCCGCGCATCGGGCAGCCTTCGAGCCGCCTCCGAGAACGCGCTGTCGTAAATTTTTTCGCACGCGGCGTTACGGCACGCAGGCGAATAAGCTTCGTGGACACGAAGCCATGCCGATGCCTGGCGAGGAGCATCGTAATGGAACTGATGGTCCATGGCCCGGACCCGCAAAGATTCCCGCAGCCGCTCGGACACGGCCGCGGGAAACCGATTCGGATGAATCCTTACGGATACGAGATCGGCCATGCGGCCGGCTACTTTCTGAGCCGGTAGAATCGCGCCGCGTCAGACGACGTGAGCGTCACCGAAAGAGCCCCAGAGGCGTTTGCGGGAGCCAAGTTGACGACCGCCCAAGGCCCCGTCACAGAAGTGGCGCTTTCCAAGACGAAACCGGTCGATGGCGCGGGCCAAGATACCACAAGATTCGCTCCGGTGCGGGACACGGCGAGTTTTGGGTTCGGGGTGGATGTTTGTCCTCCACTCTTCGCGCCGACGGCGCGAATGCCTTCCACCCGCAATCCAGTCGGGCCGCCGGCCGCATCGCCATTAGCCACTTTGAAATCGATGTCGTTGAGGCCCGGCTTGAAGACGCCAACCACCCGGAACGCCGACAAATTGCCGAACCCGGCTTGCGCGAGCCCCGTGTTCACCCCGTTGATGAACAAGGACGCCGAATTGTCTGAAGCCCAACCACCCGAAAGGACCACCGAACTTGGGCTGTAGCCGGTCAAGTCGAGCTTCAATCTATAAATATAGTCGCCACCGGCGGGCCCACTCAGGGGACTCTCAGCCCCGGGATCGATTCGGGGCCCGATCCATTTCGAAACCTCGCTGTTCGCAAGCCAAGGCCCCGCGACGATCGGCCACTTGGATCCGTCTTGCACAAACGCCTTGGTGGAGGAAGCCGCATCCGCGTTTTGCACGAGGGTGTAATGGGCATCCACGGCCGCGTCGGACAGCGCGACTCGCTTGTCATCGACTCCAGTGTCGAACAGCCCGGCGATGGGCTCCAGGACGGTCAACATCGCGGGCCGGCTGGTCACGGTCCCAGCGGCGTTCTTGACATCGACCGAATAGTCGCCCGCCATGTCAACTGTGACAATGTCGAGAACGAGCGTGTCTGTCACTTGGCCTGTGATAGCCGCGCCGTTCTTCTTCCATTGATACGTGAGCGTGCCCGATCCCACGGCGCCCGCGAAGAAAGTCGCGCTGGCGCCGGCTTCCACCATGGCGGGATTGGGGTGAAGGAGCACGAATGGATTCGAACCCGCCTCGGGCAGGACGACAATGTTGTCCAGCAGCAGCGTGTGATCGCCAGCGGATGTGGTGTGGGTGAACTTAAGAGTGCCTTCACTCGCAGCGGCGGTGAAAGCCGTTTGACGGACAAGATACGGATTTGCGCCGCCCACGGGAGAAAACGTTTCGGATCTCAACTCAGCGTCGTCAAAACTGACAGCATAAGAATTCTCCTCTGGGCCGCAGCAGAGGCGGCCGTTCACAAGAAACCCGACGATGTATTTCCTGCCGCTCGCGAGCCCCGTCAGGGTCTGGCTGGCCGACGCGCCGTTCCCTTGAAGAAAGAGGACCAGATCCTGGTCTCCGGCCCGCCCATTGTCAGTGAAGGGGCCGACGCCGTCGATATTCATGCCGTGACCTCCGGAGGTGGTCCAGCCTGCCTGCATCGCGGGCTGCACATAACCTGGGAATGGATAAATGCTGCCGCTAGCCTCGAAGCTTGGGTTTCTGACGATGACTTGTCCTCGATCTCGTTGGACGATCGTGATGCCATCCAAAAGCAAAGTGGCGTCGCCGCGAGCCACGGTGGCAAATTTCAGGGCCGCCGACTCCCCGGGCGCGACGAACTCGAGATGCGTGAAGTTATAAGGGATCCCTTCACCAACAGCAAGGATGCCTGGGATGTTCGCGACTTCCTTTTCCCCGACGCTGACAACAAGATCGATGCTCGATCCAGCGGCGGCATTGCGGGCGTTGTAGAAAAACTGGAGCCAATAATTCTTTCCTGGGATCAAACCGCGCACGGTTTGGGACAGAGAACTCGTTCCTTGGATAAACCCAACCTGCTTGCGGTCTGGCACGATGCCATTGTCACTGAACGGGCCCGGAGGCGAATTGATGCCTGAACCGCCGACCCATCCCGCTATCGGGCCGTAGCCCACTCCCGCCGGGACGGGCGTGCTTTCGAAACTGGGATTCTTGAGAAGGGCTCCGACAACGGTCGCGCCGAACTGGTTGGCTACGGTCAAACCGGCCGCCTCCACCACCTGCACGACCGCGCTACCGCGAGCGACTGCCTGAACCGTGACCGATTTCGCGTTCGCGCCACCCTTGTCGAACCGCAGCACTGCCTGCGACACCAGAGCGCCCGATGCGTCGACAAAGAGGACCACGCCCGCCGCGCTGCTTTGGAGGGTAATGTCGGCCGCCTTCGTGGCCAATAACTCGGCCGGCACGGTGATCGTCACGGCGGCCTGCTCCCCCGCGCTGAGCTCAGCCGAAACAGGCGCGATCGTGAGCGGGGGCAATGGCTTTGAAGTGTCGCCCGTGAGTTTGACGTCATCGACCAGCAGCGCTGCTCCTCCTTTAGTTTGGGCGATCGTCAAATCGGCCGTGATGTCCGTCGCGGTGAACGTCACCGTTCTTGTCTTAAACGCTGCCGCCCCGCCGACTGGCGCCACGTCCTCCTCGTACAAGATGGCGCTCCCCGCTTTGACTTGAATGCGGGGCCGGGTCGTCGCCGTGGCGTTGTATGCGACAGTCAATTGGTAAGGCCTCCCCGAAACGAGGTTCCGAACCCGCTGGGTGATGGAACTGGCGTCGGTGAGAATCGCCACGTGATCTTGGTCGGGCGCCGTGCCGTTGTCGGCGGCGCCCACGCCGACTTTGCCGACGGTGCTCCAGCCTCCCAGGGCGGGGAGCGCGCTCGGATCGAGAACGTCGCCGCTCATCTCAAAACTGGGGTTAGCCACCACGACGTTCCCGTCATCCCTCTGCACGATCGTCACCGCGTCCATCAACACCGTGGCGTCGCCGCCATCCCCTGTAGTCGCAAAAGCCAGCGTTCCCGAATCGGACCCAGCCGTGAACTCGACGCTGCGGAAGCCATAGAGACGAGGGTTCAGCGCGGGTTTGATATTGACGATGTTATCCAGTTGCTGGTCGTTGAATTTGGTCGCCAAGTTGATCGAACCACCACAGCAATTCCGGGCGTCATAATAGAATTGGATCCAGTAATTCTTCCCCGGGGTCAGCCCGGTGATGTCTTGCGACAAGGTTTTGTCCGAGCCTTGAATGAACGCGGCGCGGAATTGATCCGGAATCGGCGTGCCTGTGTTGTGGAACGGACCGGAGTCATCATTCACGCCACTCCCTCCCGTCCATCCGTCGATGGTGCCGTAATGAGGCCAATTTTCGTTGTAGTTGGCTTCAAAACTTGGGTTTTGAATCAATCCGGCCTGGGTTGATGCCATGCCGATAACCGTCGCCAGGGCCAGGATCGAGTTCTTGAAATTCTTCGCCAATAGGTAGGGTTGCACGCGAGTGATGAATTGAAATGTGTCCGCGCCCCACTCGCTTCGAATAGGCGCACACGACGCCACGAGAATAGCCAGGGAGGTTTGGACAGATTCCCAGATCATCTCAATCAGGGTCCCCGAAATTCAAGATGAAAAACTTTCTGGAACCCGACGAGTGCAACCCCAGGCTCGTGTCGATGAAGCTCCCGCGACCATGGTAGCGGACAGAAGCGAATCAATCCGCGGCGTGTTGGACACTGAGAACTGCTTGCCGCCCAGACCCACCAAACGAAACCCTTTGTAGAAACAATCCGGATGCTCCGCGACGTTGGCACGGGGCTGCAAGACTCGAGCCATGATCGCTTTGAAAACCTCCCAACTCAACCGTGTGTCTCTTCCTATTTCTTGACGGCCTTGGCCCTAAACGAGCGGTTTTGTGAGTCGAACCAGCAACTCGCGGGGCGTCATGATCTGAATTCCGAATGGCTTTCCAAGCACCAGCAAATCATCATCTCGCGTGATCATGAACTGCGCGACGGCGCTCAACGCACAAGCCAGATAAGGATCATCTTTCGCATCGCGGCTTCGTTGCTTCCCCAAGGGCGCGGGTTCGACGCGTTTCACACGATCTTGAAACCAATGCACGATGGCCGAGGGTGGATGCTTCATCGCGTTGCCCCGGTCCGCCAGTAAATCGTTCAATTCGTTGAGCGTCGTCTCGGTGGCGTAGGCTGTCACCCGGCGTTGAGCCATCGCCAGCAAACAGCGATACGCCTCGCCTCGCCACCCGGCGCCAGAAAACACCACTCCGGCGTCAAAAACGACCTTCACGCCTTTTGCTTTCGCCGGGAGCGGAGGTGGTGGTAAAGTCCGGCTATTTCTTGATCCGAAGGATCGCCCGGCGGCGCGCCTGCGATAGTCTTTTCCAGGAACTCCACGTCTGCCTTTATCTGTTCCTGCCGACGATGGCGGATCAAATCCCTCATGTATTCACTCATGGAGTCGAACGCCTGCGCTTCCGAATCCGCCCGCGCAAACTCAGCCAACTCGGGACTAAGCGAGATGTTGATGGTCACTGCTTTCATGCCTCAGGTTTAATCGCCGAACAAAACTTGTCAATCTTTGCCAAACCTTGGCGCTCTGCGCCTGCAGCAACCGGATCGTCGTCCGTCCCAGTGAATCGCCGCGGAGTAACACGACAGAGGAGACATCTCCGCCGTCGCGAGGCGAAGGATAGGTGGGTTCATCCGGGTGAAAGATTCCACGAGGAGTCATCACGGACGCACAAGTCGGAAATACTGTGCCTCCATGGAAGGGTTCAGGACAACCCTCCATCGGTTTCCAAATGTTGCTGGGATGACTCCGACCGGTTGCCAAATTGAGGGAGTCGCGAGTGAGGGTGTTGCTTGCAGTTCGTAACCCACGGCGGAAACAGGCCAGGTGAATTCGATAAGTCCCTTGGCAAGCGAAGCCTCAAGCCTGGGAGCGACGGGGTTCATCTCCGCCTCGGCCTGCGCCATGTTCTTCACGGGAACGACGAACAATCTGAGCTGCATGGTTTTTTAAAAAAATCCGATCGCTACGCTCGTTTCGGCTGGCAGTCTGCGCTCATCCTTCGCTTGCCCCGCCCGCCTACACTCGCTCCGCTTGCTGTTCAGCTACTGACCTGGGGCCAGGACGACACGGAAACCGTAGTCGTCGTAGCGGTAATCCGGCATGAGGCTATCCCGGTAGGCGGACCGGCAGTCCCTGCCGTAGTAGTCCCAACTGCCACCACGGATCACACGGAACGAGCCCGTATCAGCGCCCTTGGGATCACTCAAACTTGCTCCCTGATAAGCACCATACCAATCTCCGCACCATTCCCAGACGTTGCCGTGCATGTCGAAGAGTCCCCAGCGATTGGGCGCTTTTTCGCCTACCAGATGAGTTCTGCCGCCAGAGTTGAGATTGAACCACGCGAAACCGCGCAGGAGGTTGAAAAGGTCGTTTTCCGCATCATCGCCGAAACCGAACCGCGTCGTCGTGCCCGCACGGCAAGCGTATTCCCACTCCGCTTCCGTAGGCAGTCGATAGGTGTACCCCGCGGGTAGCCGACCGGCATTCTGCTCACGGGTCGTGAGTCTGGCGCAATAATCCACCGCCTGAGTCCAGGACACATTCTCCACCGGGAGTTGATTGTTGCCCGTGAAGGAGCTGGGATTGGCACCCATGATCTCGCGATATTCACCCTGGGTCACCTCATATTGATCCATCCAAAAGCCGCGGCTGATCCAAACTTGTGTTTGCGGGCTTTCTTCACCGCTGCGCCCCTTTTCGTTCGGAGGGCTGCCCATGGTAAAGGTTCCTTTCGGCACTGGTAAGTTTTCGAAAATAAAGAACGTCCGTTTTCTCGCCTGGGAGAATTCGTTTGACGTGGAATTTGAAGATGGTCTCACCATTTTGGAACCGCACTCGAGTGTCCGCCGGGCCAACAAGATTTCTCCCTCAGCGAAGTTCGATCACTTGGAAATCGAGGATTGGTGCCAATCCGGTTTTCTGGTTCACTATGACAACGGCCAGGTGGCTGAGGTTTCCTGGGCTTTTATCCGTGAGCTCCCGCCTATGGCTTGAGCCGATACGACGATGAAAATGGTCGAAAAAACCGTGCGCGGAGGTTGGTGCGCATGGCCGCACCAACATTCGGCAGAAAGCTCCCGGGGACAAATTCTGTGACAATTGTCACGATTGGGTGAACTCTCCTCCCCCGAGTCCGCCACCCACCCTCCCGGTGCCCCCGCCCCCGCTCGCGGGCTTGCTGAAATCACAAACTGAGACCACCCCGAACTTTTTGCGCGAGATGCGGCCATGAACCTGGTCATGGAGAGGGAAAACCTCGATATTTTCGACGCGAGAATTACTGCGATAAGCGCGCTTGTGGTTGGTGGGGGGAAAGGTAATGTGGTCGCGAGTTGACTGCATGGGGAGCCAGCCCCAATCCGGCTCCAACCATTCAGGCGACGGGGCCTCCGCTCGTGGAACGGATGGCAGTGCAGAACCACTCGATACGCGCCGTGATCAGGATGCTATGACAAAGTTGCAAATCGCTGTTCTCTCCGGCCTTGCCGCCGCGGCGGCTGTCTGGCTAATCCAGCAGCCAACGCAATCCAGACTCCGCGAAGAAAACGAAGCGTTGCGGCGCGCTTTGGATCAAGGCCAACGGTCGGCGGCCGAAAGCGCGCCCGTCCCGGAGAAAGTCGCTCCGTCTGCCGCAAGTCAATCCCAGACCAACGACCAGTTTCGTGAACTCATT
>SXGS01231144.1_pt1 | contig 31382 bp, 27 predicted proteins | sample 3174681 | NCBI WGS metagenome assembly SXGS01 (sample SAMN11356861, study PRJNA531348) | freshwater metagenome | isolation source: freshwater sample F1-80 | place: China: Fuxian Lake, Yuxi | collected 2017-12-25 | reverse complement strand
TCCCATGTTTCGCTCATCCTTGGCGCTGTGCGTCGCACTCGTCGCTCTTGTGGGGTGCGACGTCAAGTTCAACGCGGGGCCAGCACCCAACACGCCGAACCAGGAGAACCAACCCGCCGGGCCGAATGCGTTTGGCGCGGGGAACCCCGACAACAACCGCAACCCGAAGGAAGACCCCGCGGAAGTCGCTGTGAAGAAGCTCAACGGCAAGGTCAAGCGCGACAAGGCACTGCCCGATAATCCGGTCACCGAAGTGCGGCTGTTCAGCCAGGAAGTCACCGACGACGACCTGAAGGAACTCGCGCAGTTCCCGAGCCTCAAGCGGGTGGAGTTCAGCGGCGATGAAGGTCACCGGCACCGGGTTCGCCGCGCTGGCGAACCTGCCCATCGAAGAACTGCACCTCGGGTTCAGCAAGGGTCTCAACAACGACGGGTTGAAGGAGATCGGCAAGATCAAGACGCTGCGCGTGCTGAACCTGCCGCAAGGGAAGCACAACGACGACGGCATGAAGGAACTGGCCGGGCTGACGAACCTCGAAGAACTCAGCGTCAGTTATGGCGTGAACGATGTGGGGATGTACGTCTGCAAGAACTTCAAGAAACTCCGCAAGGTGAACGCCAACAACTGCGGCGTCAGTGACGGCGCGATGAAGGCTCTGCTCGAATGCCCCGAGTTGCGCGTCCTCGAACTGTACGGCAGCAAAGTCACCGACCTCGGGTACGGGTACATCGGAAAGATGACGAAACTCGAAGAACTGACGACGAGTTACAACATCACGGACAAGGGTGTCGCGGAACTCGGCAAGCTCGAAAACCTCCGCAAGTTGAGCGTGTGGAACTCCAGCGTGACGATCAAGGGCGTCCGCGCGCTGCCCAACTTGAAGAAGCTGAAAGACCTCGACATTAGCACCTGGAACATCAAAGCCGAAGAAGCCGCGACCCTTCGCGACGAACTCCCAAACTGCAACGTCGTCCACAAGAAGTGAGCGCCGCTCGCCCGCAAATAATTTCCCCTCGCATGGCGGGTCTTCATCGTAGTCCTCACGCTCCGCGTGAGGTCTTCGCAGCGCAAAATAGTTTCGCGGAAGCGTCTGGTCGCGCCACATCACGCGGAGCGTGATGACTACGATCAAACCAGCACGCTCCGCGAGGGGAGATTTCACCCGACCATACGCCTTATGCCCGTTGGCGAGATGTGTGACGCTCGCGGTCCCATCAGGGTTGACGCTTCTTGCCCAGACCACCACCGTGCGAAAACCGAACTTGACATCAGTTGAAAGATTTCGTGAAAAATCATCGCGCGGCGGGCCGTTCGTCCTGATAAAGTCTACCACAACCAACGGAGTTGTACCGTTGACCGACGCCGAACGCTCGCTTCTCCCGTTCGATGAGTCCCGGACCGCGAAGGCCGGGATCGCCCGACAGGTGTGGCTTGCGGTGGTTCACCCACTCTCCAGTTCGTTCGTCCCCGCTCGCGGTCCCGCGCGGGAAGTCGATTCAAGATTGCGGCCAGGACCGGGCCGCGGGAGAGTTCGTCGTGGGTAAGAAATTGTACGTGGGCAACCTGAGTTGGGGCGTCACCGACTCGCAACTGCAAGACATGTTCACCGCCTACGGCGCCGTCGTCTCGGCCCAGGTGATCATGGATCGCGACACCGGCCGCTCGAAGGGCTTCGGCTTCGTCGAGATGGGCACCGACCAGGAGGCGCAAGCCGCCATCACCGGGATGCACGGGCAGGTCATCGAAGGCCGCCCGCTCACGGTGAACGAAGCCCGCCCGAAGGAGGGCGGTGGCGGTGGCGGTGGCGGTTGCGGTGGCGGCCGTCGTGGTGGCGGTGGTGGCGGCTACGGTGGCGGTGGTGGCGGCTCCGGCGGCGGCGGCGGTGGCGGCGGCGGTGGTCGCCGCTACTAACGGGCCAATTGTGCGTTAACTGATCTTGGGGTGGCGAGTGTCGCCACCTCACCCACTATTTCGGGCGCCGACTGGCGGGAATCGCGTCCCGAAGGCCACCTCCCTTTCACTTCCAGCCAGGAACCCACAGTTTGCCTACTCCGTCCAGCACCAGTTTGCCTCGCGTCACCGTGCCCACTCCGAACGAAACGGCGCCCGAGCCAATCCTCCCGCCGCCCCCGCAGGTGTACAGCAGCGGCCGGAAGGTGCTCTCGTTCGTCACCACGTTGTTCGGAGTCACGGTCCCGCTGGTCGGACTGGTCGCGGGGATGTATCTGGCGTGGGGTTGGGGCTTCGGCTGGGTCGATTTTGGGCTGCTCTTCGGAATGTATCTGCTATCAATGCTCGGCGTCACGGTCGGGTTCCACCGACTGTTCACGCACCGCTCGTTCCAAACCGTGCGCCCAATCGAGATCCTCCTCGGTGCGTTAGGGTCCATGTCGTTTCAAGGACCGTTGCTCGACTGGGTTGGGCGGCACCGACTTCACCACCAACACAGCGACAAAGAGGGTGATCCGCACTCGCCCTACCCGCACGCACGCGGCGTGAAGGGCTGGCTCGCGGGCTTTTGGCACTCACACATCGGTTGGGCGTTCACCCCGATGCCCGACGGACTGGACCGCTACGCTGGCGACTGGCGTCGCGACTCGGTGATTCGCACGGTCAGCGTGCTGTTTCCGCTGTGGGCGTTCCTGGGCGTGTTCATCCCGTCCGTGATCGGACTGTGCTTCGGCGGGTGGCAGGGCGCGCTCACCGGGTTCGTGTGGGGCGGGTTGGTCCGCATTCTGCTCGGCCACCACGCGACCTGGAGCGTGAACTCAATCTGTCACCTGTGGGGCAAGAAACCCTTTGCGTGTGGCGACGAGAGCCGCAACAACGTGTTGGTCGGGATCGTGGCGCTGGGCGAGGGATGGCACAACAACCACCACGCGTTCCCGTCATCGGCCCGACACGGACTCAAATGGTGGCAGTTCGACCTGAGCTGGCTGGTGATCCGCACGCTGGTGATTTGCCGACTCGCGTGGAAGGTCCGGCTCCCGTCGCGCGGCGAACTGATCGCGAGAGCGGAGAACCCCGCTGGCCCGCTGCCCACTGCCGGAACCGCCTCCTGACGTGAAGAGCCGAGCGGCTCACCGACCTTTGAAACCCCACGGCAAGCCGTGGGGTTTTCGCGTTCACGCGGCGCCCGATTGGCCCGCCTTCTCTCTACCCGATACGCAGTTCCGCGCGTTCGAGCGCGTGGCGCGACGAACCGGTCCCGGCCGCGAGTTGCTGAATCGGCCGCGGTTCCTCCTGTTTTGCCAGAACCGCGAGCCGCGTCAGGCGGCGTTCCGTGATCGAGAAAATGGGGTTAGGTGTGGTGGGCGCAATCGGAGTGGTTGGTGTTCTTCCGACGGACGACGCACGCGAACCTTACGTCCAGAATACCCGTGGGTGCGAGACTCGTGTGTAACAGAGAAGTTACGCAGTCGCCCTCGCGCCAGGGGTTTCAACTCCGGGAACAAAGAAGACTTCACCGCGGTCGGATGTGACCCAGAACGCGAAAAGCCCCGCGAGCGTGGGGCGTCGCAGGGCTTTGGTCGGAAGAGCCACCTGTGAGATTCGAACTCACGACCCCCGCTTTACGAAAGCGGTGCACTACCACTGTGCTAAGGTGGCGGTCTGTGAATAAATTAGCTCCCACCCCTCGAAAGACAAGCCCAACCGCGGCGCGGTTCGCGCCGGCGATTGCAGCTCGCGTGATTGTGTCCGATCCTTCATTCGACGGTGCGATTGAAGCCCAGTTCAGAAGCACCACCACGCTACCGCCAGCGGAAGATACGCAGCGCCAACGCGAAGCTGATTGTACCCCACAACCCGAGTATCAACATTGGGTACGGCAGCGTCTCCCAACTGGCGCCGTCGTTCATCACTGCGCGCAGAGCGTCATTGAGCGCGGTCAGCGGCAGCGCCTGAACGAACCACTGCATCTCTTCCGGGAACCGTGACGCGGAGAAGAACACTCCCGACAGCACGTACATCGGCAGCATCACCGCGTTCACCAACCCCGCGATCGTTTCCATCGTCCGCGCCCGCGAGCCGAGCAACAGGCCGATACCCGCGAAGCATGCGCCGCCGGTCGCGACCAGCACCGCGAACACGACCGGGTTGCCACGCACCCGCACCCCGAACGCAAGGTACGCGAACCCGAGCAACAGCGCGATGTCAATCAGCGTGAACACGAGCCGACTCAGCATCAAACTGAGCATGAAGTCGGTGCGGCGCATCGGGGTCGCCTGGAACCGCTTCAACAGTTTCCGCACGCGCATGTCGCCGACCGCGAAGCCCACACCAAACAACCCGCCACCGAGCAGGTTCATTCCGAGTAAGCCGGGAATCAGGAAGTCGATGTAGCGCCCACCGGGTTCGGTTACGGGGGTTTCGATCGGCGCCGGCGCCTGGCTCGCGGCCCGCAGCAGCGCGCGGTCGGCCGCGTTGCGGGCCAATACGCTCTCGGAGCGGGTCGCGTCGAACAGGTACTCGTGATCGGGAGTGCTTCCGGGACGCGGAACAACAATCGCGTCGGTCTTCGACGTGCGGAGTCGCTTCAGACACGTCGCCTCATCGTTGACGGCGACCTTCAACGCTGGGTCGTTCGCGAGTTTCGCGCGCAGCGATTCGGCCACCTCCAGGTTTAGGTCGAGCACCACGTCCACGTTCGACGCGGGGACGGGCTTTTCGCTGAAAGCCAGACCTAGCACAAACGCGAGGATGAGCGGGAACCCGTACACCCAGAACAGCGCCGCCGGTTCGCGGTAGAACTCGCGAAACCGGGCCAGCGTGAGGTGCCAGAGGGGATTCATGCGAAGTTCCGAGTTGCGAGTTGTGAGTTGCGAGTTGAAGACAAGCGCGTCCGTTCCGTGTCGGTATTCAACTCGGAACTCACAACTCGCAACTCGGGACTTGTTAGTCCGAGCGCAGGTGCCGCCCGGTGAGCGTCACGAACACGTCTTCGAGGGTCGCGGTGCGCGTGGTCAGTCCCGCGATCTTCACCCCAGCGGCTCGCACCAGATCGAGCAGCGCGGGCAGCGCGCGGTGCGGTTCGCCCGCCGTCAGCGTGATGCGGTCCCCGTCCTCGCGCACCGAGTTCACCGTTGGCAGGGCCGCGAGATCAGCGGCGGAAGGGCGAGCGCCGCTCGCGGGGTCGATGTCGAGGTCGATGACGTGTTCACCGCCTACTTGCGCGATGAGTTCCGCCGGTGTGCCCAGTGCGATCACCTTTCCCTGATCGATCACCGCGACGCGGTCGCACAGGCGTTCGGCTTCGTCCATGTAGTGCGTGGTGACGATGACCGTGCGGCCGCGTTCCTTGATCGCGCGAATCACGTCCCAGAGTTGTCGCCGCGACTGAGGATCAAGCCCCGTTGTTGGTTCGTCGAGGAAGAGTAACTCCGGGTCGCCAACGAGCGCGGTCGCGACCGCGAGCCGCTGCCGCTGCCCGCCCGAGAGTTTATCAACGTAGCTCCTGGCTTTCTCTTCGAGCGAAACACACGCAATGGCCTCGTCCGGTGTGAGGCCAGTGGCGTAGAAGGAACGGAACAGCGTGACCGTTTCGCGCACGGTGAGTTTGTCGGAGAGCCGCGTTTCTTGAAGTGAGATGCCGATCTTGCTGCGAATCTCGGTGTCGTTCGTGCCCCACTTCAGCCCGAGTACTTCCACTTCGCCCGCGGTCGGGTCGAGCAGCCCCTCGATGATTTCGAGTGTGGTGGTTTTGCCGGCACCGTTCGGACCGAGTAGCCCGAAGCACTCACCGACACGTACTTCCAAATCGAGACTGCGAACCGCCTCGACTGGTGGCCGCGCGGGGTACGTCTTCACGAGACCGCGAACGCGAATGGCGGGCGTCATACGTACACTATAGGGAAGCGAGAGGTCGCTTGTAGGGGCAGGAGTCAAGACGATTGCAAAGTAGTAGTGCGTCTACGCCAAGGTGTCACAGGTGGGCGACACGCTGTCTTGCCCTCTCCCCTGTGCGGGAGAGGTGAGAACAAAAAACACGCGGTTCACGTCCGCGGCAGCGCTGGGGGCAAACGCGGCCCGTCGTTCGGCGGGGCGGGGCGCACGTCGGCGCGCCAACACTTCACGGCACCGTCGCGGCTCACGCTCACCAGCGCCGCGCCGATGTCGAATATCTGGACGATAGTGGACCCCGGACAGGATCATCTTCCGCGCGACGGTGCGGTTCAGGTTCAGTTGCCGCGCCTTGTACACAACGCCCATGCCGCCGCGCCCGACCTCGTGCAGAACCTCGTAGCCGCGCACCCGCGGCGGGACGGAGTCAATCGTCTCACCGGCTCCAAACGGCACGACGCTGCTCGGTTCCCGCTCGTCGGAATCCACCACCGCTGGCACGAAGCCGGCGAGCGACGCGAACGACGGATCGGGCGTATCGGCCCCACCGGGGTAAACGAACGCGACAGTCGGCGGGTCGTTGTGAACTGGGGAGGGAATGTTGAGGGTCGCGTCCTGCCCGCCGGGGCGTCGCCGCTCGTGGCCAGCCCATACACTGGTTGCTCTTCGGCTTCGGTGACGACAAGTAGGATGGTGTCGCCGCACACCGGGCAGGCGATTGCCGCGGACCCGTTTGGGGGACTCCACATGTGGCCGAACGAGCAGCGGAAACCACCGGCCATACCGGAACCTCGGAAGTCGGGCACCTTGCAATTATCCCCGCGACCGATGCAAGCACCAGAACGTAACTGGTTTGGTTGAAGAACCTACCCCCGGCCCCTTGATGGGAAGTGTGAGAAAAGCCGCGAGCGGCTCACAAGAGCGAGCGCCGCTCCCCTTCCTTTCAGGGAGGGGTCGGGGTAGGTTCTTCAACCAAACTGATCTGGTGTCCTGGCGAGGTATGGCGTATTGGACGGGTTCGGGAAAGCTGGGTTCCACCGGACCAAGGATGCCGCCATGACGCGCCCCGCTCTACAAAACGTGCACCCCACCGCGATTCTCTCCGCCGAGGCGGACTTGCCGCCCGACGTGAAAATCGGGCCGTTCGCGGTGATCGAAGGGCCGGTCACCGTCGGCCCCGGCTGTGTGATCGGCCCGCACGCGCATCTCATCGGACCGCTGACACTCGGCACGAACAACGCGATTGGCAACGGCGCGGTGATCGGCGGCGTGCCCCAACACCTCGGCTACAAGGGCGAAACAACGAGCGTTGAGATCGGCGATGGCAACGTCTTCCGCGAATACGTGACCGTGAACCGCGGGATGCCAGTGAGCCCGGGGCCGGGAACCGGCACCACGCGAATCGGGCACCGCAACCTGTTCATGGCGAACGTCCACATCGCTCACGACTGCGTGGTTGGCAACGACACCATCTTCGCAAACGGGGCGCTCCTCGCCGGGCACGTGACCGTGGGCGACCGCGCGTTCTTCAGCGGCAACACGGGGGTCCACCAGTTCTGCCGTGTCGGTCGACTCGCGTTGCTCAGCGGAGTGTCCGGATCGACCATGGACATCCCGCCGTTTTGGGTGATCCAGGAGATGAACCGCGTCCGCGGACTGAACCACGTCGGCATGAAGCGGGCCGGCATCGCGCTAGCGGAGCGGACCGCGATTCGGAAAGCATTCCGCATCATCTACATGACCCGCCCCGCGTTGCCGCTCTCGGCCGCGATCTTGCGCATCGAAGCCGAACTGGGCGAGTTCCCCGCGATCCGCGAACTGGTAGACTTCATCCGCTCGTCGAAGCGCGGCATTTGCGGCGCGCACCGGCTCGGGGCGAGTGGCGTGGGCGACGAAGCCGACGAAGCCGACGAATCCGCCGCCGCGTAGGGTTTGCAGGACCGCGACAACCGGACCGGTTTTTCTGGAAGCCTCTTGTCACTCGATCGCCTGCCCACAATAATCTTCCTTAACTAACTTGAGGCGGCTCCACCATCGAGTGGGACCGCTTCTATGTCGTTTGTAAGCATCGTGCGGGTCGGCGAGGGTAGTGAGCGGTTCGCCGCTCGCGAGAGTAGTCTTCACGCGAGGAATAAGCATGTCGGTCGCCGTTACCCTCAAAACCACTCCGCGCACCCAGAGCGGCTCCCGTGCTGCGATTAAACTCCGCAAGCAGGGGCTTGTCCCGGCCATCGTGTACGGGCACAAACTGGCGAACGTCCAGGTCGCCGTGAACGCGGAAGAACTCGACCGCGCGATCCGCATTCAGCACGTCCGCGTGCTTGAACTGGAGATCAACGGCAAACCGGAAACGGTCCTCATCCGCGAACTGCAGTGGGATTATCTCGGCAAGCAGATGATTCACGTGGACTTCGAGCGGAAAGACCGCGCGGAACTCGTTCGCGTGACCGTACCGGTCGAACTGCGGAACGCCCCGAAGGCCACCGGCGGCGGCGTGCTCGATCAGCCGCGCCACACACTGCACGTCGAGTGCCCACTCGGCAGCATCCCCGAAGCCATCCGCATCGACATCACCAACCTCACACTCGGGCACCCAATCCACGTGCGTGAGTTGACGTTGCCCGCGGGCATCACGGTGTTGGAACTGCCAGAAGCCGTTGTCGTGCAACTGAAGTTGCCTGGCATCGAGCCGGTCGCCGCAGCCGTGACCGAACCGGGGGCCGGGCCAGAAGTGATCAAGGCGGAGAAGAAGAAGGGCGACGAGGACGAGGACGACGCGAAGAAGTAACGAGGGCAGGGGTCGGGATTCAGGATTCAGGATTCAGCCAGACCGAACGACCCCGAACCGCCTCGCGGTGTGCCGGTGTCGCCAACGTGACGACTTTCTTCCTGAATCCCGAATCCTGACCCCCGAATCCTCCCATGAAACTGATCGTCGGTCTCGGGAACCCCGGCACGAAGTACGCGGCGACGCGGCACAACGTCGGGTTCGACGTGATCGACTACCTCGCCGCCGGACCGGGCGTCGGGGCGTTCCGCGAGAAGTTCGAGGCGTTCGTCGCCGAGATGAAGGAAGGCGACGAGACGATTCTTCTGGTGAAGCCGCTCACGTTCATGAACCTGAGCGGGCGTGCGGTGCGGGCGATCCTCGACTTCTACAAGATCCCGGTCGAGAACGTGCTCGTGGTGTGCGACGACTTCAACCTCCCGCTCGGCAAGTTGCGAGTGCGAACAAAGGGGAGCCACGGCGGGCAGAACGGGTTGCGGAACATCCAAGAACAACTCGGCACGGACGCCTACACGCGACTCCGCATCGGGGTCGGACAACCGACGGTCGGCGATGCGGTCGATCACGTGCTGTCGAAGTTCCGCCCGGGGGAAAAGGCAGTTGTCGAAGACGCGATTGCCACCGCCACACAAGCAGCACTCGTGTGGACGAGGCAGGGCGCTGAGACGTGCATGAACCGCTTCAACGGCACCGACGACAAAGAGAAGCCCAAGAAAGAGAAGAAACCGAAGCCGGGTGACCAGAAGGCGAACGTGGACGAGAAGAAGCCTGACGTGCCGACCACGAACGACTAACGAACCCAGGTCGCTCCCTGTCCGATGTGCGGGCGGGGTCGCGGGGCGAGAAGCCTCGACCGAACCACGGTGACCACCGCCCGGATGCGTCCGGTGCGGACAACCCTTAAGGACCACATGCCAACGCAAACTTACGAAACGCTGTTCCTGCTCGACCCCACGAAGGTGTCGTCTGACGCCGAAGCCGTCAAGACGCAGTTGCACCACATCATCGAGCGCCACGGCGGGCACATCGAAATCAGCCGCCCGTGGGACTACAACCACAAGTTGACGTACCCGATCGGGAAGTCCAAGAAGGGCAGTTTCCACATCGTGTACTACACGTTCGAGAGCACCAAGCAGGCCGAACTCGAACGCGACTTCTCGCTGCAAGAGGGGCTGATCCTTCGGCAACTCACGTCGAAGATCGACCCGCGGTGGAAGGACGAGATCATGCAGGTTGCCCGCGAGGACCAGAACAACGGCTTCGCGCTTCGCGGGATGCAGGACGAACAGACCGTGCAGACCGACCCGTCCGCGATCGGTGGCGAACCGGTCCCGTATGGCCTCAACGACGCTGGCCCGCCGCGAGGCGACCGAGGCGACCGAGGCGACCGAGGCGATCGCGACGGTGGCCCACCGCCGCGGCGCGGGCGCCGCGACATGGCCGATAAGCCGGATTAGTTGCCGTCGCACCACCGACCTTGCGTGAGAACCGTCCGATGGCGTAACCTACTCCCGCTGGCGCACCCCAACCTTCAACTAAACTATTCCTGTTGGGGGCGTCTCGCGTGGAGGTCGCATTATGGCGACTCTGAACAGGGTGATGTTGATCGGTCGGCTCACAAAGGATCCCGAAGCGCCACGGAGCCTGCCCAACGGCGGCACCGTGGTCAAGTTCGGGTTCGCGGTCGGGCGGAGCAAGAAGAACCCGCAGACGGGACAGTGGGAGAACGACCCGAACCCACTATTCATCGACTGCGAGGTGTTCAGCCGCCCCGACTCGAAGCGGAACCTGCCCGACCTGATCACGCAGTATTGCAAGAAGGGCGACTCGCTGTACATCGAGGGCCGGTTGCAACTCGACCAGTGGGAAGACAAGAACGGCGGCGGGAAGCGATCGAAACACAAACTCGTCGTGGACAGTCTTGAGTTCATCGGCGGCAAGGGCGAGGGTGGCGGAGGCGGTGACGACGGTGGCGGCGGGCGCCAATCGAGCGGCGGCGGGCGCCCCGCGAGCGGCGGTGGCGGGCGCAGCGCTCCCCCTCCGAACGAGGACGATGGCGACCGGGACAGCGGCGGCAACAACTCGGGCGGTGGGAGCGGAGACCCCATCCCGTTCTGAGCGCCGAAGTCGTCCCGTCGCAAGTGAATCAGTAACTCTCCGGGCGGTCACTCACCTGACCGCCCGGTTAACACAAGCACGGGACGGGATCTCGATCATGGCCAAGACCGCAAAGAAGGACAGCGCGAGCACCAAGCCCGCCGAAAAGAAACTGCCCCAGAAAAAGGTCCGCGTGCGGAACCAGGTCAAGCGGGGGCCGCACGGCGGCACGCTCGTCGTGCTGGTGGACGACACCGCGCACGTCGGCAAACAGGGCGAGATCGTCGAGGTAAAGGCCGGGTACGCCCGCAACTACCTCATTCCCTACGGCAAAGCCGTCATCCCGAGCGCTGAGAACCTGCGAACTCTCGAGCAGTACAAAATCAAGGTTGAGAAGGCCCGCGAGGCCAAGATCGCGGACCTCAAGGTACTCGCGGAGCAACTCACGCGACTGCCCGCTGTCACCATTGAGGCGAACGCGACCGAAGATGATCACCTCTACGGGTCAATCGGGTCGGTCGAAATCAGTAAGACCCTCAAGGGCAAGAACCTGAAGGTCGAGCCGGAAATGGTCAAACTCGAGAACCCGATTCGCGAAGCAAACTCGCTGACCGAAGTGCCGCTCTCACTCGGCTACGGGATCGAGGCCAAGATTCAGGTTCTCGTCGTCGCGCTCAAGGGGAAGAAGTAGTTGCGAGTTGCGAGTTGCGAGCGGCGAGTCGCGAGCTAAAAGCAGAAGGCCAGAAGCATTTTTGCTTCTGGCCTTCTGCTGTTTACTCTTTTGCTCGCGACTCGCGACTCGCGACTCCAAAATGAAGCGAGCCTCCGGGGTTTGACCCCCGAAGGCTCTTTTGGGCGGCCGGCTTACGGTCACCCGTAGCGGCCGTTAAGACAGCCGGCCCTTCATACAATGGTCAGTAGGCACGGGACCACCTCCTTTCAACTTTGTCACGCCTGCGAGTACCGCGACCAAGCGATACCCGGAGGCCTCTAGTCCGTCGCGTTACGGATACGCGACCCGTCGAGCCAACGGAATAATACATGCTGTTTGTGTCGCGCGAAGACCACTTCGGGATTTTTCTCAATGGCCCCTTCCGGTGTATTCGCGCACGCCGGAACTTGTGGTCCGGTCACTCCTTGACCGGGTTTCTCTTGGTGGCACAGTACAGGAATGTCTGTGCTACCAAGACAACGACAGAAGAATCGGTCCAGAGTGACTGGTCCACATGAAGGCGCTGGGGCGCCACTGGTCGGAACCGTCAACGGCGGACACAATACGGTGTTGGGACTGACAGTGCGTTCCGTTTCCGCCTCTTAATCCAGGGGATGCTCCACCATGCTGGCCACGATCGCGCTCGCCGTCCTCACGGGCCTCCCAGCCCAGCCCGCCGGCGAACTGAAGCTCACCAACGTGCGGACCACCATCGGCGAACTCGGCCCGGCCCGCGACGCCACCAAACTCCTGCCGGGCGATGTCCTGTTCATCGCCTACGATATCGACGGCATCAGCATCGACGGCGAAGGCGTGGCCCGATACACGATGGAGATGGAGGTGGTGAACGCGGCCGGGATGCGGATCCTCCCACCGCCCAACGAGCCGAAGGAGAAGCCTCGCGAGATGACCGAGTTCGTCCCGCTGCGCGGCAACAAGATGCCGGCGCGAGCGTTCGTCACCATCGGTCTGGATCAGGCGGCCGGCACCTACACGTGCAAACTCATCGTGACCGACACGAAGACGAAGGCGATCGGCAACTTGGCGGTAAAGTTCGAGGTCACGAAGAAGGATTTCGGGGTTGTCGCGGTGTACACCACCCACGACCAACGCGGCGAACTGTCCGCCCCGACATCCGGCCAGGTCGGACAAACGATCTACGTCCAGTTCAGCATCGCCTCGTTTGAGCGCGACGCAAAGACCAAGCAACCCGACGTGGAAGTCGTGTGCCAGTTGCTCGACGACAAGAACGCCCCGACCCTTGTCACCCCGCGCAAACACATTCAGGACGCGAAGGCGATCCAACCGGTGAAAGACGCTGACGGCGCGTTTGCCCTCCAGTTCCCGCTGTTCATGAACCGGCCCGGCAAGTTCGTCGTGGAGATCACCGCGACCGACCGCGTGTCAAAGAAGACCGCGACCTACAAGCTCCCGGTCGTCGTGGCGCCCGCGAACTGAGAAGACCTACCCCCCAACTCCCTCCCTGAAGGGAAGGGGTTGGGGGGTAGGTTCTTCCTTCTCGCGCCTACAATACCCACACCTCTTGCTCCCGCACTCCAGCGCAGCCGACCATGAACAACCTCGCAGAACAGATCGCCCGCTTCCGCAACATGGCGCAGGAAGACCCGGAGAACGACCTCGCGCACTACCGGCTCGGGCAGTTCCTCCTTGAAGACTCACAGTTCGACGAAGCGGTGACGTGCTTCCGGCGAACGCTCGAAATCACGCCGGAGTTCTCCACCGCGTTCAAGTATCTCGGCGAAAGCCTGCTGAAACTCGACAAGAAGACTGAAGCGGTCGAGGTGTTCACGAAGGGGTGGACGATCGCGGACGATCGCGGCGACCGCGTGCCGCGAGACGCGATGGCCAAGCACCTCGAACAACTCGGTGCACCGGTCCCCAAGAAGCAAGCCCCAAACACCGCGTCCGTGGACGACGGCAGCCCCGGCACCGGGTTCCGCTGCGAGCGTCCCGGTTGCATGGAGGGCAAGCGTGCCCGGCAACTCGACAAACCACCGGTTCCCGACGCGATCGGCCTTCGCATACACCAGGAGATTTGCTCCGCGTGCTGGATGCTGTGGCTGAAGGACCTGAGCGTAAAGGTGATCAACGAACTCCGCCTCGACCTCAGTTCTGAGGGCGGGCAGCACGAGTACGACAAGAACATGCGCGAGTTCATGGGCTTTGAACAGGAAGCGGCGAAGTGACGACCTCCACTCTGGTTCAGTTCGGTCGGTCCGGGTTCGTCGGCCGGTTCACGTCGAACGTGCCGCTCGCGCGCGGCGTTCGCGTGATCGTGCGTGGGCCGCGCGGCGTCGAACCAGGGATCGTTTTGTGCGAACCGGGCGAGAAGTTCGCGCCAGCACTCTCGACCGAAGGCGACCTTCTCCGCGTCGCGACGCCCGAAGACGATTCGCGCACCGAAGCATTCCCTACGCGCGAAGCCGAGTTGCTCGCGGAGGCGACGGCCACGGTCGGTGCGCTGCCGCTCACGTTCGTAGACGCGGAACTCACGCTCGACGACCACCTCATCCTGCACGGCCTCGCGTGGGACGCGTGCGACGCGACCCCGCTGTTCACAGAACTGTCCGCGCGATTCGGCCTCGCCGTGCGACTACTTGACCTGTCGCAAACGGCCGTGACGCGTGACCCGAAACCGGTCGCGGAGAAGTGCGACAAGCCCGGTTGCGGCTCTGAAGGCGGCGGCTGTTCATCGTGCGGAACCGAGACCGGCGCCGGCGAGAAGAAGGGCTGTTCGTCGAAGTCGTGTTCGAGCGGCAAAGTGAAATCGGCCGACGAGATGACCGCGTACTTCGCCGACCTGCGCCAGAAGATGGAACAGGCCGAGGCCACACGCACGCCGCTGGTGTGAGGGGTCCATAGTTTAGCGTCGGACCCGTAGGGCCGCGCCAGGAGTTGACAAATGCGCGGCCCCAACGGGACCGACGCCAAACCGCGACGCACGCGTTCTGCTGACCGTTCCTCAAGGAGCCAGCTTCATGCACCTTTGGAAATGCGTCCCCCCGATTGCCCTCGGCGCGATACTCGCGCTGACTCCGGCTCGCGGTGCGGACGACGACACAACACGCGCCCTCACCGCGCTCAAGGCGGTGACGAAAGAGGGCAAAGGCAACGAAGACGCCGGCCCCGCGTGGAAGACGCTCGTGAGCAAGGGCGTCCCGGCACTGCTGCCGGCGCTCGAAGCGTTCGACGATGACAACCCAACCGCGGCCAACTGGCTCCGCACCGCCGTGGACGCAATCGCCGAGACGGAGAAGGCCGCCGGGCGGAAGCTCCCCGCCGACAAACTCGAAGCGTTCGTGAAGGACACCAAGCGCTCCGCGACCGCGCGCCGCGCGGCCTACGAACTGCTCGTGGCCCAGGACGCGGAAGCGAAGGGCCGGTTGCTGCCGGGCCTCCTCAACGACAAGTCCGCCGACTTACGCCGCGACGCGATCGCAAACCAACTCGACATCCTGGAGAAACTCGCCCGGCCGACCATCAAGGCCGATCTTGAGAAGCTCTTCGCCTTCACGCGCGACAAGGATCAGGTGGAACTGGTCGCGAAGAAGATCGAGGAGAACGGCGGGAAGGTAAGCGTCACCGAGCAGTTCGGGTTCGTCACGTTCGCGGCGCTCGTTGGTCCGTTCGACAACACTGCGGGCAAGGGATTCGCGGTCGCGTACCCACCCGAAAGCGCGATCAACGCGACCGGCACATTCAAGGGCAAGGGCGATGTGGAATTGAAGTGGGGCGATCCCAGCACGGCGAACAAGTCCGGCGCGTTCGACCTGAACAAGTTGCTCGACAAACACAAGGACGCGGTGACGTACGCGCAGGCGGTCGTCACCGCGGGGGCAGAGACGTCCTGCGATATCCGCGTCACCTGTGCGACCGCAGTACAGATCTTCCTGAACGGCAAGAAGCTGTTCCAGCGTGAGGAGTACCACCACGGCACCCCGTTCGACGGTCACGTCGGCAAGGGAACGTTGCGGAAGGGCGAGAACGTCATCGTGCTGAAGGTGTGCCAGAACAACCAGACGGAAAACTGGGCGCAGGCGTGGCAGTTCCAGATGCGCGTGTGCGACGCGACCGGCGGCCCACTCCCGTTACAACAGAAGGTCACGACCGCAGGTAAGACGGAAACGCACAAACTCGGTTGGCTCCCAGAGATGAAGGAGGAGAAGAAGTGATCCGCTCTCTTCTGGTTTTCACACTCACGCTCGCTCTCACCCCCGCACTCTTCGCCGCCGACTGGCCGCAGTTCCGCGGGCCGAACGCAACAGGCGTTTCCGCAGACAAGAACCTGCCTTCCGTGTGGTCAAAAGACAAAGGCCACAAGTGGAAAGCGACCCTGCCGGCTCGCGGCGTGTCATCGCCGGTCGTGGTCGGCGATCGCGTGTATGTGACGTGCGCATCCGGTATTCGCGGCGACCGGTTGCACGTGCTGTGCTTCGACGCCGAGACCGGCAAGCAACTCTGGCACCGCCAATTGCAAGCCACTGGCAGCACCGCGTGCCACCCGAAATCCGGCATGGCCGCGAACACCCCGGTCGCGGACGAAACCGGTGTGTACGCACTGTTCGGCACCGGCGACATGGCCGCGTTCGACAAGGACGGCACGCTCCGCTGGTACCGGTCGCTGGTCACCGATTACCCGACCGTGACGAACGCGGTCGGTATGGCCGCGTCTCCGGTGCTGGTCGCGGGCAAACTCATCGTGCCAATGGACAACGCGGGGGAATCGTTCCTCGCGGCCGTCGATACGAAGTACGGCAAGAACGTCTGGAAGACCGAACGCCCTCGCGAAATCAACTGGACAACACCGCTCGTGCGGCAAGTTGGTTCGACCACCGAGTTGCTCTTCGCGGGGCCGAAGGGCTTGACCGCTTACGACTCTGCAACAGGGTCCGACCGGTGGACGTTCAAGGCCGGTGGCGGATCGATCCCGATCGGCGTGATCGACGGCGACGCGATCTATCTTCCCGTCGGCGGCGTGACGAAGTTCAAGATCGACGACAAGGGTATCTCCGAGAAGTCCGAGTGGGCCGCGAAGGACATGACAACCGGTTACCCGTCGCCGGTGGTGTACGGCGGTCGCGTGTTCACGGTTGGAAGTCAGGGACTCGCGGTGTGCGCAGACGCGAAGACCGGCAAAGTGATCTACAAGGAGCGGCTGAAAGGTATCTACTCGGCGTCACCGGTCGCGGGCGACGAGAAGGTGTACTTCATGAACGAACTCAGCGTCTGCACCGTGTTGAGCGCGAAGGCCGACGAGTACGAACCGCTCGCGACGAACGACCTCGGCGAAGCATCGCTCGCCACACCGGCCATCGCTCACGGCCGCGTGTACGTCCGCACCGACAAGGCGCTCTACGCCATTGGAAAGTAGTGTGCGTTGGTTTTCTTATCTTAGCCCCGTAGGGGCGTCGGATGGTAGCCAGGGGTGAAGCGAGGCCTTGCGAGCGCAACCCCTGGTCAGCATCTCCACCCCTGGCTACCATCCACGCCCTTCGGGGCTAGGGCGCGTTCAGGAAATACGGAGCATCTAAACGAGCCGCGACCGCAAGGGAGTGGCTTACGTTGGCCGCTCCCTTGCGGTCACGGCTCGTTACACGACGCTCCACCGTTCCTGAAACTGCTCTAAAACCAAGACTACTACTTGATAGCCTTCTTCAACTCTTCCAGCACCGGCTTCACATCGGTTTCGTTCACCGACGTGAACGCGAACGACTTCGCCACCTTCCCCTTGTTCACAATCACCACCGTGAGGTGAACGTCACCGTTCACGCCCCAGTTGTTCGGGCCGCTCTTCTCGCCGTTGAACGCGGCCAGCGAGGTCTTCGTGAACTTCAGGGACATGTTGATCTTCGGCAGGTACTCCTTGTGCTTGTCGAACGCCTTTTCGCCGAGCCACACGGCGACGATCTCTGCCTTGTCAGACGTGTCCGCGATCTTCTCGTCGAGTACCTTCATGAATCGCGCCGCGGGGCGCCCGCCGACCGGGATACCCCCCTCCATCGCCTGCACGAAGACGTAGATGGTCGGCGCGTCCTTGCGGTCGGCCGCAAAGTCGGCTTCCTTCCCTTCGACCTTCCCGACGACACCGAACACCTTCAGCGCCGGCACCTTCTCACCGGCCTTCGGACCGGATTCGTCCGCGCCGCGCGCGAGGGAAACGAACACGCCTACCGCACACACCGCGAAGAACGTCGCTTTCATGATGTCTCCTGATGAGAAATAGAATCGCCCACCTGAATAGCGATTCCGAGCGAGCACGTGCTTCCACAATTCCGCGTGTCAATCGGGTTCGGTGTCGGGCGTCACGCCAAGCGGGTACTCCGGGACCGCCAGCCCCATTGTCGGGATCGCGAGCAGCCGCCGGTAGCCGCGCGACACGCGGCGTTCCTCCGCCGTGACGAACTCAGGATCCAGTTCCGCCTTCGAGAACAATCCGTCACAACGGATTGGCGTGAATGCCGCATCGACGATGTATTGCGCCAGCGCCGGATTGCACCGCAAGTGCCGCTCTGGTAATCGGTGTAGCAGTTCCAGTGGCACTTCGCCCAGCACGAACCGCAAATACAAATCGGACTCGGTGACGGCTTCAACGTCGCCGCCGCACACCTCGCACCGGTAGCCTTCGTCGCACTTCGCCATCGATTACCCAACGCTTGAGGGGCTGTCGTAATATGTTAAGCAGTGACGGCACTCTCCAGACCGTGAAATCGGGAATGTCATGGGCGTCTTGGACCGATTTCGGCTCGACGGGCGCACCGCGGTCATCACCGGCGGAAGTCGCGGGCTGGGCCGCGCGATGGCTCAGGCACTCGCGGAAGCCGGGGCCGACCTCATTCTGATCGGTCGCGAAGAAGAGACGCTGGAAACGGCGAGGCAGGAGTTGGTCGCGCTGGGCCGAAAGGTCGCGGTCGTGCCCGGCGACGTGAGTACGCCCGCGGGCGCCGAAGCCGCGTGCCGGCAGGTGCTGGACCTGAACCGCCCCGTAGACGTCCTGATTAACAATGTCGGTGGGCGCCGCGTCGATGTGCCAACAGAAGACACGCCAATCGCGCAGTGGCAGGAGTTGATCGACCTGAACCTGACGAGCGCGCTCGTCTGTTCGCAACAATTGTGCAAAGGAATGCTCGAACGCGGGCGCGGTGCCGTTGTGAACGTAACGAGCATCGCGGGGTCGATTGCGATCAAGGGGATTCGCGGCCGGCACTACGAGACCGCGAAAGGCGCGCTCGGCGCACTCACGCGGTCCCTCGCGGCCGACTGGGCACCACGCGGCGTGCGTGTCAACGCGATCGCGCCCGGCGTGTTCCTCACTGCGCCGAACCGCCGGTGGTTCGGCGAGAAGCCGGACTTCCAGACGGCGTTTGTATCGAACGTGCCGATGGGCCGCATGGGTGAGCCGGAGGAACTCGGCCCCACAGCGGTCTTCCTCGCGAGCGACGCGAGCAGTTACATCACCGGCGTCACGGTCGTCGTGGACGGCGGTTACACCCTATGGTGAGTTGCGAGTTGCGAGTTGCGTGTTCCGAGTGAATGAGGGGACTCGGCACTCTACTCTGCAACTCGGTACTCGCAACTCGGTACTCGGAACTTCCCAATGGCTCTTCCCATTGTTGCGATCGTCGGCCGGCCGAACGTCGGCACGTCGTCGCTGTTCAATTGGCTCGCCGGGCGACGGATCAGCATCGTTGACCCCACTGCGGGCGTCACACGCGACCGCGTGTCAACCGTCGTCGAGTACGGCGGACGCTCGTGGGAAATCATGGACACCGGCGGCATCGGCATCGTCGATGTCGATGACCTCAGCGCCGACGTGGACCGGCAGATTCAGCTCGCGCTCGAATCCGCGGCGCTCGTCGTGTTCATGGTGGACGTGCGCGACGGGATCACGCCACTGGACGAGGATGTCACGATCCGGCTGCGAAAGATCAACAAGCCCGTGGTGTTAGTCGCGAACAAGGCTGACACCGAAAAGCTTGGGCAACAGGCCGGCGAGTTCAACAAACTCGGTTACGGCGAACCTCTATGCGTAAGTGCCGACCAGAAGCTCGGCAAGGACGAACTGTTCGACGCGATCCTCGCGAAACTGCCCGAAGATACAGGGGAGACCGCACCGGGCGAAGCGGCACTGATGATCGCCACAGTGGGCCGGCGCAACGCCGGGAAGAGTACGTTCATCAACAGCTTGGCCGGGGCCGAGCGCGTCATTGTGTCCGAGGTTCCAGGAACCACGCGAGATAGCGTGGACGTGCGCATCGAGCGCGACGGCAAGTCATTCATCGCCATCGATACCGCCGGCGTGCGCAAGACCGCGAAGATGGGCACGAACATCGAGTTCTACAGTACTCACCGCGCACAGAGATCTATTCGTCGTGCCGATGTCGTGCTGCACTTCTTCGACGCGCGGCACCGCATCAGTCGCGTGGACAAGCAACTCGCGGAGTACATCGTTGAAGAGAACAAGCCCGCGATCTTCGTCGTCAACAAGTGGGACTTGGTAAAGGAAGACATGACCACGGACAAGATGGGCGAATATGTGCGGGCGATGTTCCCGATGCTCGACCACGTACCGATCGCATTCATCACCGCGAAGAACGGGAAGAACGTACTCCGCTTACTCCAACTCGCGGTGCAACTACACAAGCAGTCCGCGACGCGCGTGGGTACCGGCGACCTGAACCGCGTGATTCGCGCCGCGGTCGAGGCAAGCCACCCGGCGATGTCCGGCAGCAAGACCCCGAAGATCTTCTACGCAACGCAGATCGGCGTCCACCCGCCGACCATCGTGCTGTTCACCAACGGCCCGGAGTTGTTCGACCAGACCTACATCCGCTATCTGACGAAGGTGCTACGCGACACGTTCCCGTTCCCGGAAGTGGCGATCAAGGTGGTTCTGCGTGCGAAGGGCGAAGGCACGCGCCGCGGGTACGAGGGGGAAGTGGTCGAGGACATCCCCGACACGGACGAGGAAGTGCCGATCGTCCGCGCACCGAAACGCGCGGCGCCGCCGCAACCAGAGGTGATCGAGGAGAGCGAACGCGACCAGCGCCCGCGCAAGAAGCCTCGCGGCTCCGAAACGTGGGATTTCTAATCGTAGTCATCACGCTCCGCGTGATGTCGGCTGCCCAGCGCAGACACGCTGTTCGTGAACGCAACGCGCATTGCCTCGCGACATCACACGGAGCGTGATGACTACGATCACTTCTTCTCTTCGAGCTTCCGAATCTCAATCGCGCGGAACGCGACTGGGTCGTTGTGCCCCGCGAAGCCAAAGTGACCGCTCGTGCGGTCCTTGCCGGGGTGCGGGGTCTTGTCCTTGAACTCCGTCACCTTGCTCAAATCCGCGTCGAGGATGCGCGTGCCGTTCAACTCTACTTGGAGCGTTGAGCCTTTCGCGGTCACTTCCATGAAGTTCCACTCACCGACCGGTCGCAGGTAGCCGCGTTGAGCCGGCACCATGCCGTAGGCGGAACCGTTGAACTGCCTGGGGTCGAGCTTCGCATATTTGGGGTCGGTGTCGTCGAGGATCTGCAGTTCGCACATGGCCTGCGTCGCAACGTGGACGTTACCGCCTGGGTAACGGAGTGCCAACCCATTATTTCCGCCGGCCGGGAGCTTGTACTCCAATCGCACCGTGAAGTCGGCGTGCTCCGGTTTCGCGTAGATGTTCCCGCCCTTCCCCTTCTTGCACACGATCGCGTTATCAACGACCTCGTAGTTCTCCACGGCCCCGGCCCAGCCGTCGAAGTCCTTGCCGTTGAAGACACTCTCGAAACCCTTCGCGTTAGCCTTGCGGAGAATCTCGTTCGCCTCGGTCGCGGGGATCTCGCGAACGAACACGTTCCGCCAGCGGATCTCGCCGCCATGCGTCTGAAGGAGAATCTTCCCCACCTTCGCGAGCGGCGACTTGCGATCCCAGTAGTTCTCCATGCGGGCGTGATCGACCACGAGTTTCCCGTTCAGGTACACCGTGGTGCGCTCGCCGACCTGAACGATGCGGAACGTGTTCCACTCGCCGAACGGCTTGTCCGCGAGCACGAGCGGGTCGCGGCCGTTTGCGCCGGGCGTGTTGTTGAACAGCCCGCCGGAGCCGAGGTGCGGCTTCCGGGTTGCGTTCTTCGGATCGAACACCTGGTTCCAGTCCCAGATTTGTACCTGCGGCGTGTTGCGCAGATAGATGCCGCTATCGGCCTTCGCGACGGTCTTGTATTCGAGCAGCAACTCGATGTCGCCATAGGCCTTGTCGGTGGCCAGGTATGCGCCAGCACCGTCGTTGACCAGTTCCCCCTTCTCGACGCTCCAGTGCTTCTTCGCGTCGGTCGCCCACTCTTCGAGCTTCTTCGCCTTGTCATCCGGCGTGAGTTTGGCGAAGTCGATCGGTCCCGCGCCCTTCGCGTGGATGGCCCACCCGTGCCAGCCAGCGAGGTCTTTGCCGTTAAAGAGCGGCGTGAACCCCTTCGGCGGCTCGGCCGCAAGAAGGGGAATCGCACAGAAGAGGAGAACGCAGGAGAGGAAATAGCGCATTGAGAACTCGCCCGATTGGGAGAATGTGAAAGAGGTTTAGCGTCGGCCCCGGCGGGGCCACGCCTTCTAATTTGAAACGCGCGGCCCCGCCGGGGCCGACGCTAAACGAATCAGGGAACTACTTCTTCTTCGGCGGCACGACGGGAACCGGCCCGGCGCCGCTGAAGTTGTACACATAAGCGGTGCCGTTGGAGCCTGCGACTGCGCAGCGTTCCCCTGTGGGGCTGATGGCGAAGTCGCGACAGTTCGCCGGGACGTTGACCGTGTGAATGCCGACCGGTTCGTCGTTCTTCCAGAACCACACGCGACCCTGACCACCGCCGCCGCCCGCGATGATCGCCCCCGACGGGTGAAAACACACGCCCCACGCGGTCCCCTGGAACGCTTCCTTCGGTTTGAGCAGTTTCGCTTTGCCTTCGGCCCAGTCGATCAGCACCACGACTGGGTTACCCACGCCCGCGAACGCGTTACTCACGTTCGTGATGCCGGACAGCGCGAACGCGGAGCCGTCGGACTTGAACGCGATTCCCCGCGCACCGCCGATGTCGGCCATGAAACCGGGATCGTATTTGGCGAGCACCTTCGCGTCGATCTCGCGCTCGACTTTTCCCGTCTTGAGATTCCAGTCCTTCACGACCCCCTTGAGGTCGCAGGACACGAGCCGCGTGCCGTTTGGGTGGAACGCGACGTTATAGACGTGTGACGCGTGACCGTCGAGCGTGCGGATCGCGGTGCCGTCGGCGGCCTTCCACAACTTTACGGCGTTGTCGTTGCCGCAACTCGCGATGGTGAGTCCGTCGGGGCTGACCGCGACTGATCGCGCCCAGCCGTCGTGCGCCTGAACTATCTTGATGGGCTTCGGCGTGTCGGCTTCGCCCTGCCACCAGATCAGTTTGCCGTGGTAGTCGGCGGAAACGAGCAGGAACGGTGGAGCCTTCGGCGTGGGCACCCCGACCACACCGAACCCGCCGGCGGTTTGCAATGCGGCTTGCTGCTTCGGCCACGCGTCGAAGTCGGCCGGGGCAACGGGCGATGGCGCGACAAACGCCATTCCGCGTGTCCAACTTTCGTGCCCCGCGAGCGCGGTTTTCGCGCCCGTGAGCAGGTCGAAGCGTTGAACAGTGTCGTCTTCGGCGGAGGCGAAGAGGAACCGCCCGGACGGGTCGAAGCGGCAGCCGACGAGCGGCTTCGCATGTTTCAGTTCGCGCTCGACGCGCGCGGCGGTGGGGTCAAGGATCGCGCGTGGTGGTGGGATCGACATGGTGGTATGGGTCGGAGGTTGTTTAGCCGCGACCCGTAGTCCGCGGAGGGGAGCGCGCCACCTGTGCGCGCTTTGGCGATTGAGACTGGATAAGGTGGCGCGCTCCCCTCCGCGGACTACGGGTCGCGGCTAACCGGGGTGGTTGGATGGAATCCCTACGCCAATGCTTCCTCGATCGCCGCCGTCTTGGGGTCAGCCACGGGCACCGGGCGCTCGTTGGGGTAGAAGTTCTTCGTCGAGTCGAGGCCGACAGCACGCAGGTAGGTGTGGAACAGGTGGCCGCTGTACACTTCGCGATCGGTTACGGCGGTGCCGGTCGCGTTCGTCTTGCCGACCACCACGCCGCCCTTGATCCCAGCACCGGCCATGCATACGCTCCACGCCTTCGACCAGTGGTCGCGACCGTAGCGGTCGTTGATGCGCGGCGTGCGGCCCATCTCGCTCATGACCACGACAAGCGTGCTTTCCAGCATTCCGCGATCCGCGAGATCGTCGAGCAGCGCCGCGAACGGCCGGTCGAACTCGCCGAGTTGCTCGATGTGGAAATCGAAGTTCTCGTGGTGCGTGTCGTAGTTCGAGTGCGACACTTTCACATAGGTCACGCCGGCTTCGAGCAGTCGGCGAGCGAGCAGCAAGTGGCGGCCGAAGTCGTGGCGGCCGTAGCGGTCCGCGAGTTTCGGGTTCTCCTTCTCCACGTCGAACACCTCGGCCTGCTTCACGACTCGTTCGGCCTGAGTGTAGCTCTCGGTGTATGCTTCCGTGGCGGCCGACTTGCGGGACTTCGCGAACCGGTCGTTAAGCTTCTGGCGAAACGCTTCGCGTTCCGCGTCGGTATCGGCCGCGAGGTCTTTCGGGCGGAAGATATCCGCGGGCGGCTTGCCATCGCCGAGCGACACCGAGGCGAACTTCGGCCCAAGGAACGTGGCGTCGCTGCTGTTAAAGCCACTGCCGCCTTTGGGCAGAATCTGGATGTGGCCCGGGAGCGCGGACTCGTTCGAGCCGAGCAGTTTGGCCGACACCGCGCCGATGTGCGGGTAGTTGATCCCGGGTTCCATCTTGCGCCCGGTCAACATGATCTTCTCGCCGACGCCGTGGTCGTCGGAGATCGAGTTGAGGCTGCGCACAATCGCGAGCCGGTGCGCCTGCTTCGCGGTGTGCGGCAGCAGTTCTGAGATGCGCGTGCCGGTCACGGACGTCTGAATCGCCTTGAACGGCCCGCCAGTGTCGGTGTTGGGCTTCGGATCCCACGTTTCGAGTTGGCTCACGCCGCCCGACAGGAAAATCACCATCACACGCTTTTGCGACTTCTTGAGTTCCGCGGCGGACGCGGGGTTGGCGAACCCGCCGAGACCGAGCGCGGCTGTGGAGCCGAGGAACGCGCGGCGCGAGAAGTGGGAGGCTGTGTTGCAGGCGTAGTTGCAGGGCAGCATGGGAGAACTCCTGAAGAACCTCTCCCCCCAACCCCCTCCCCTAAGAAGGGAGGGGGAGCAAGACAAAAGGCAGACGCGCCTTGTCTTCGGTTTGAAGCCCCTCCTTCTTAGGGGAGGGATCGGGGAGGGGTTGCTTCCTTAATGGTTGAACCTAAACTCCGCGGACGCAACGAGCGCCCACACCAGTTCGTTGATCGTCGTCTGTTTGTCCTTCGCGCTTTTGATCGCGTCGGCCACGTCTTTGCGTTCGTCGGCGGTCGGCCGGCGCGCCAGCACTGCGGCGAACAGTTCGTCCGCGACCGCGTCCGGGTTCGTGATCTTGCTTAACCGGTCGGTCAGGTTGCCCGTTCGCGGCGGCACCATTCCGCGAACCGCGGCACCGTACTTCAGGAACAGCGTCTGGTCGAGTGTCGCGGAGAAGTTCTCGCCCGCGTCACCGGCCTTCCCGCCCAGGATGCCGCGGAACGGCCCCAGCCGCGGCGCGAGCCTCGCATCGAGTTGTGCCTCGGTACCCTTTGCGCCGATCGCGGTGCGTTCGGCGTCCGTGTGGCCGGTGGCCTGCATCAGCGCGTAAGCGAATTGTTCCGGTGTCAGCGGTTTCAACACCGCGACCAGATAGCGATCCGCGCTCGCGTCGTCGAGTCCGACCGGCAATTCACTGGAACGCTGGTAGGTGTCTGAGAGAGCGATCTCGCGGACCAACCACTTCAAATCGTACTTCTGCTTCACGAACTCGGTGGTCAATTCGTTGAGCAACTCGGGGTGTGACGGCGGGTTCTTCTCGTGGTCCCAATCGACCGGGTGAACGATCCCGCGACCGTTCATCAGCGCCCACACGCGATTCACAATGTTGCGTGCAAACGCCGGATTGTCGGCACTAGTGACCGCGTCCGCGAGCAACGCGCGCCGGCTGTAGGTGGGTACCGATTTCACGTTCGGAGCGGGCGCGACCTTGTACTCTTTGCCCTTCTCTGCTTTGGGCTCTTCGACCACCTTGCCACCGGGCATCTTTGGTGCGGTGGTGTTCTGCTTCTTGTTCTTGTCGAACACACTCATGAAGTTCACGTCGCCCTCGGCCTTCTCCGCGATCACCGCGGCCGGCAACTGGGCGTTGGGGAACATGAATGAGCGGTTCAGGTACGCTTGAATGCCGTAATAGTCCGCTTGCTTGTAGCCCTCGACGGTCGGATGGTCGTGGCACTGCGCGCACTGCATGTTGCGACCGAGGAACACACGCCCAATGTCCTTCGTGACGAGGTGCGGTTCGAGGTCACGATCGAGTAGGAACTTCGCGGCTGGGCGGGTCTTCGCGTCACTGCCATCGCTGGAGAGCAGTTCACGCACAAACGCATCGTATGGCTTGTTCTCGGCGAACACGGTTTGCAGGTATGCTTCCCATGCGGCACGCGGAACCTTCGCGTCGGCACGGCGTTCCATCAGCATCACGTCGAAGTGCCACGCCATCCGCCGGGCGTAACCCGGTGAGGCGAGGAGTTTATCAATCAGTTTCGCGCGACTATCCTTCGCGGAATCGGCGAGGAACTCGTTCAGTTCCGCGACCGTGGGCGTGGTGCCGATAAGGTCGAGGTACACGCGGCGCAGGAACTCTTCGTCGTTCGCAACTGGCGCGGCTTTCTTTTTGTAGTCGGGAACGCCACTCGCGATGTGCTTATCGATGCGTGTGTGGAGAGGTTGCTGTGCGAGCGCGCAAACGGGAAGAGTCAGAATTGTGACAACCGCGAGCAGCTTGGAGAGAACCGGCATAGCGTAGCGGTCCTTATTGGGGAGTGTATTCGCGAGCCGGTGTGCGGGACCGCGCAACCGGCGTTCTGGTGGGAAGTAATGCAATCGTCGCTCTGATCGCGACGCAAGTCAAGCGCGAACTCCTTCCGTTCGACGGTTGCTCACCCTCCGCCCTTCCGGTACACTTTCTGTCATCCCGCCTCGCCATCACATTTACGAGAGAACTTCCCCATGATGCGCTGCCGGTTCTGGTCGAGCGTGCCGTGCGCGGCCGCTGCCATCGTTGCGACTTACTCGCTGTTGTTCGCGAACCCGCAAATGGCTTCGGCGCAGCCTGCGAAGCCGGTCAGCTTCATCAACGACGTGGCGCCCATTCTGAAAGAGAACTGCTTCGCGTGCCACGACACGCGGAAGAAGTCCGGCAAGTACGACATGACCTCTTACGAAAAGATCCGCCTCGGCGGCGTGAACGGCGACCCGCTGGTGGCCGGTAAGCCCGAGGCGAGCGAGTTCCACGCGCTCATCGTCACGACCGAAAATCGCCGGATGCCGCCACGCGACAAGGGCGAAGCGGTTCCCAAAGATAAGGCCGCGATCGTCAGCCAGTGGATCAAAGAGGGTGCGAAGCTCGACGCGGGCCTCGACGCGAAGGCCGATTTGGTGAAGGAACTGCGTGTGCGATGGAAGCCGCCGGCGCCGCCGAAGGCGTACCCGTTCGCGATCATCGTGAACGCGGTCGCCTTCACCCCCGATAACAAGTTCCTCGTCGTCGGCGGTCACCACGAACTGACCGTGTGGGACATCGCCGAGGGCAAACTGGTGAAGCGCATCTATACACGCGCCGAGCGCGCTTACGGCCTCGCGTTCCTGCCGGACGGCAAGCTCGCGGTAGCCGGTGGCCGTCCGGGTCAGGAAGGTGACGTTCGCGTGTACAACATCACCGCGAAGGGCAAGGCCGAAAACGGCGTCGAGATTCTGGACGGCGTGAATGACAAGGCGGTTCTGGTGAAACACCTGTTCGACGTGGAAGACTCGGTGTTGTGTCTCGCGGTCACGACCGACGGCAAAACGCTCGCGGCCGGTGGCTGCGACCGCGCCGTTCGCGTGTTCGACCTGTCCGGCGGGCTGGACAAGGCGACGCTCACGCAGACTGTCGAGAACCACGCCGACTGGGTTCTCGGCTGCGCGCTTTCCTCGGACAGCAAGTACCTGCTGACCGCCGGCCGCGACAAGACCGCGAAGGTGTGGGATCTGAAGGAGAAGCAGTCGGTCGTCACGTTCCCAGAGCACCAGAATATCGTGTACGGCGTGGCGGTGAAACCGGACGGCAGTGCCGGGTATTCGGTGGGCGCGGACCGGCAACTCCGCACATGGAAGCCGAACGGTGAGGGCAAGGGCGTGAAGAACGCGGCCGGGCACGGCGACGATGTGTTCAAGATCGTCGCGAACCCGAAGCAACCGATGCTCGCGACCTCCAGCGCCGACAAGACCGTGAAGCTGTGGAACATGGACACGCTCGCGGCCGGCAAGTCGCTCTCGGGCTTGACCGACCACATCTTCGCGGTGGCATTCAGCCCGGACGGAGACCTGGTCGCGGGCGGAAGCTACGACGGCAGCGTCGCGGTGTGGAAGGTATCTGACGGCAGCACGGTGAAGGCGTTCAACGCCAGCCCCGGTTTCGTGGTAAAAGAGCCAGAGCCGAAGAAGAAGTAACAGCGTGCTCTTTCAACGAGGCGCGACCGCGAGGGGGCGGCAAACGTCAACCGTTCCCTCGCGGTTGCGGCTCGTTGAAAGAGTACCCCGCGACGGTACTCTCGCATTTGTGAAGCCACGGGCTGTTGGTTCCGAGACCTCCTCCGCGGGTGCGTTCGCTTGCGATTGCGTTCCACCAATCACGGTCGCGGGCCGGCGCGTGGGAACGACTCGGGGCCACGATTGAAGTCGGAATCGGTTGCCCTAAAGACTTCCACGCCAGATTCGCGCCTTCCTCTTGAAAACTCGCTTGCACCCGCAATAATTTCCGAAGAGCAATTCGTCGCGGGAGTGGCGGAATTGGCAGACGCACCAGCTTGAGGGGCTGGCGGGAGCAATCCTGTGCAGGTTCAAGTCCTGTCTCCCGCACTGAAGTACACGAAGGGGTCAGGGTGATGAAATCACCCTGACCCCTGATCGTTTCTGGTCTCCCGCGCAACGGAAACCACGATGTCGCTTCGCAAGCCGTCGCCCGACGCGATTCGCGACTTCCTCGCGGCACAAACCGCTCTCGACTTCACTTACGCCGGAGTTGGCACCACCGCGACCACACCGCCGCCCGGCTACACCGTGGATCGCACCCGCGCCAAACTTGGCGAAGGCGAAAACGCGTTCCTCGCGGCGAAAGCCGCTCTCGCGCGATGGGACCATTTCCGGCTCGGTTGGATGGAAACCGCGCCGGCCAACACGCCGATTCAGGTTGGCTCGTGCGTGGCCATCGTTGCTCGCGTGATGGGGTTGTGGTGGCTAAACGCTTGCCGCATCGTTTACGTTGTGGGTGAAGCGGGGCCGGTGTCGCGGTTCGGGTTCGCCTACGGCACGCTGCCCGGTCACGCCGAAACCGGTGAAGAGCGGTTCCTGATCGAGTGGGACCGCGCCAACGATTCGGTGTGGTACGACATCATCGCGTTCTCTCGCCCGAACCACGTCCTGGCGCGATTGGCGTACCCGCTGACGCGCCGCACACAGAAGCGGTTCGCCCGCGACTCGGTCGCCGCAATGCAGCAAGCGGTGGGACCGAAAACGTAATCACCTCACGCGGTCTGCTTCGGTGCCGGGAACAGTTCGCGATCCACCAGCGGCGGCAACTCGAACTTCGTCGCCACGGTCGCGATCGGTTCTCCCAACTGCTGAATCTCGGTCTCCGCAATCCGACCGATGCGTTTCGCCGCCGCGTAGACCAGCGTCGGGATGCGTTCCGGCGGAATACCCATCAGTCGCGCACACGTCGAATCCACCGCGACCGGATCGGCGCCCATCACGAGAACGCCTGCGTGCTTCGCGGTGCCATGCAGTGGGCCGTCGCCCTCCATGCCGATGATGCCGTCCACGATCGACAGGTTCGCGGGGCGCGTGCAACTGATGTCCACGATGCTCTGCGGAATGCCACGCCAGTGCAGTTCGTTCTTCGGCCAGCCATAGCAGATACCGGGGAGCGTGCCGAACAGGTTCTTCAGCGACAGCGTGACGCCCGCCCAGTGATGCGTCTTCAGTTTGGGGAGCGAGATGAGTACGTCGGCACTCAGCACCGTGCGCGACATGTAGAGGTGATCGAGGCGCGTGAGTCTGCCGAGGTTGAGCACCTTCACCGGTTCGTCGTGGTTGATGTCCACGAACTTAACGCCGTGCTTGTCGAGGACCGCGCCGAGACCGCTCTCGCGAACCAGGAAGTGGACGTTCCGCCAGTGCCCTGGCCCCTCCGCCACGATGATTTCCGCGGCACCTTCCTGCTTGCAGAGCGTGATGACCGCGTCCACCACGCGCGGATCGGTATTGATGACGCGATCCGGCCGGTACTCCACGAGGTTCGGCTTCAGCACGACGCGTTTCCCCGCGAGCGGGCACGCCGCACGGAAGTGCGCGAACTGCGCCGCGAGTATCTCGACAAGCGGCGCGTCGTAGGACGGCGCGCGGCTGATGTGAACCGCGGACGTGTCCGGCAGCGGTTTGAACTTCGAGATGCCCGCAACCATCAGCCCGCGGAATTTCGACGCGAGGGTGCTGAAGAAGGAAGAACCCCTCCCCCCAACCCCCTCCCCTAAGAAGGGAGGGGGAGCAGACTTCGGTTCTTTCTCCCCCTCCCTTCTCAGGGGAGGGGGTTGGGGGGAAAGGTTCTTCAGTGCGAACGGGCACGTCTCCCCCATCGCCAGCGCCGCCAGCGCGAGCCGGTAAACGCTCGTCGTCGGGTCGTTCGCGCTCACGAGAATCTTCTCGCCCAGTTCCGGGAGCAGGTCGCGTGTCGCGGTGTCGGAATCATGAACGCCGAGCGCGATCCGCGCCCACGCGAGGTGTTCGAGATCGGTCGTCTTCGCCGCGTGCATCCGCAAATAGCCCACTGCGGCATCGACTCGCGGATGATCAATCGCACCCTGCACCGCGAGCAGAAGAAGTGCGGTTGGGCCGGGGATCGGCTCGGTCGAAGTCCCAAGTACGACGCGGTTACCGTAGTTGGCGCCACCGCTGTCGAACGCGCGATCGAGCAGGAGTTTCAGCCCTTGCTGAACTCGCAGGTGATTCTCCTGGCCCGCGGCGCGGAGCGCGAGACACGCCCACGAAGTCGGTTCCACCCACCCGAAGTTCGACTCGGCCCACGGCCAGCCGACGAGCGACAAGTCGATGTCGTTCTGCATGTCGGACGTTTCGGGGTCTTTGGCCATCACGCGGCTCTCGACGAACAGCACACGTTCGACCGTGGGCTTCACGTCCGCGGGAGCCGCGCCGAGGGCGAGCCGCGTGAAGAGCGCAATCGCGGTGGTCCAGGTAGCCTCCGGGCGGCCCCCCACGAGGCCGTACCCGCCGTCGGGCTGACGGTTGCGTTCGAGTGCACTGAGGCCGTTCGCAATCTGTTGCGCGAACGCATCGCGTGCGGTCGCGAATGCGAGCAGCGCAAAGCAAGTAGGCTCCGGGTGACTGGCTTTGCCCGTGTGGTAGCCGTAACCGCCGTCCGGGTTGGCGAGCGTGGCGAGGCGAGTGAGCAATGTGTGCGAAGCGGACACAAGCAGCCTCCGGCGGAAATGGCGATACCAGTTTATGCCACGCGATCGGCCGTTCGGCCAAAAGAACAGCGTTTTCAAAGTAGGCCGTATTGACTGAATCTGGGCCGGGTGCGATAGCGGGGTAACGAATTTCGTTGCCTTGGAGCGTGCCATGCTCAGCCGCCACGACATCAGTGATGACCACTGGGACCGCATCCGTCACCTGTTGCCCGGTCAAGC
>SXGS01428359.1_pt1 | contig 31418 bp, 17 predicted proteins | sample 3174681 | NCBI WGS metagenome assembly SXGS01 (sample SAMN11356861, study PRJNA531348) | freshwater metagenome | isolation source: freshwater sample F1-80 | place: China: Fuxian Lake, Yuxi | collected 2017-12-25 | reverse complement strand
GCTTTGGGTGACCAGCGGAGTTCGTGGTGCGCGAGAGTTCCTGTTGCGCTGGCTTCGATCAAATCGATCAGGTCATTCTCGAGGCGCATGAGATAGACCTGCGTTTCGGGATCACCAAAGCGGGCGTTGAATTCTAGCACTTTGGGTCCTGTAGCGGTGAGCATCACGCCCGGGTAGAGGATGCCTTTGAACACGATTCCCTCGGCGGCACAACCTTTGATCCATGGATCGAGAATCCGTTGGCCTGTTTTTTCTAGATCCTCTTGGCTCAAAAACGGGGTGGGACTATAGGTTCCCATACCGCCGGTGTTCAGGCCTTGATCGCCCTCAAGAGCTCGTTTGTGATCTTGCGCTGTGGGAAACAATTTGGCGGAGGTGCCGTCGCAGAGAGCATGGAGAGAAATCTCTGGGCCCTCGAGTAATTCTTGGATCACGATTTGACTGCCCGCCGCGCCGAATGATTGCCGAACTAGGATCTCGTCAATCGCGGTTTTGGCCTCTTCTAGGTTGTGGCAGATCAGAACCCCTTTCCCTAACGCGAGTCCGTCGGCTTTCACGGCGCAGCGTCCTCCTAAATCCTGAGCGAAGGCTGCAGCTAACAGGGGATCCGAAAACGTGCCTGCGCGGGCGGTGGGAATCCCGTGGCGCTCCATGAAATCCTGAGAAAAAACTTTAGAAGATTCAAACTGGGCGGCTTGTTGATTCGGACCCCAGATGCGCAGACCGTGCTTTTCGAACAAATCCACGATTCCAAGTGATAGCGGATTATCCGGCCCAACGACGATCAGATCGGGACGGTTTTCGAGCGCGAAAGCGAGTAATCCCTCAAGGTTTTCTGCGCCGATCGGCACACAGGAGACATCCACTTTGCCCTGCCTGTTTTCCAGTGGCATCCCCGCGTTTCCCGGAGCACACCAGATCTGACGGGCGCGCGGGGACTGCGCCAATTTCCAAACCAATGCATGTTCGCGACCGCCAGAACCAATCACCAAAAGTTTCATCAACCCCAGTCAATCAGAGGCGCGGATGCTGGGAAAACTCTATTTTATGCCCACGGGTGTGGGTTAGATCAGAATTCGTCTGCGATCCGGATCGTAGGGAGCTTTGAGGTAAGGGGTGGCAGGATAAAGCCGACCGGAGATGTTGATCTCGTAGCGACATTGGAGTAGGGCCTGCGCATCCCACGATTCCTCGTTTTTCACGTAACCCATACCTACGGCACCACCCAAGGTGTGACCATAAGAACCCGAGGTTGTGTAACCCACGACCTGCTTGTCGCGGTGGATCGGTTCGCTGCCCCACAACACCGGCTCGGGATCTTGGAGCACAAGGGTGATGAGATTCCGTTTTAGGCCTCTCTGTTTTTGGTCGAGTAAGGCTTCCCGTCCAAGAAACGAGTTTTTTTTCCATGCGATGGCGAAACCAAGCCCAGCTTCCAAGGCGGTGTCGTCTGGAGAGATATCGGCCCCCCAAGCACGAAAACCCTTTTCAAGACGGAGAGAATTGATGGCGTAATGACCTGCGTTCACAATCTCAAATTCACCCCCCGCATACCAAATCGAGTCATAAAGCTCCGCTGTCTGGCTGATCGGAACATGGAGTTCCCACCCGAGTTCACCGACGTAGGTGATCCGAATAGCTCGTACGGTAGTCTTTCCGAGGGAGATGGATTGAGCAGTTCCGAAGGGAAAATTTGCATGAGATAGATCGGTCTCAGTGAGCCGTTGCAAGAGTTGGCGCGAGCTGGGTCCCATTATCCCGAGGACGCCGTAGGATTCTGTCACGTCTGTGAGAGAGGCGCGTTCATCGGGTTGGAGATTGCGGCGGATCCAATCCTGATCGCGGACGGTTTGTCCAGTGCTCCCGATGATGTAGAACTCTTCGAGGCCAAGCCGAACAATCGTGACGTCACTTTCGAATGCGCCTCGGTGGTTGAATAAACCCGTGTAAACTGCTTTACCAATGGGCACTTCCATGTCTGCGCCGCAAAGGCGTTGTAGCAGGGAAAGAGCTTCAGGACCTTTGAGGATGTATTTGGAAAACCCTGTTTGATCAAATACTGCAACGGTTTCTCGACACCCCTTATGTTCCTGAGCGTGGTATGGAAACCAATTCTGCCGATGAAATGAGTAGCGCATCACCGGTTTCTGGAACCTCGGGGCAAACCATAACGGCCTCTCCCAACCGTTTCTGGTCCCGAAATACGCTCGGCGATCATCAAGTCGGGAATGCAACGGCGTTTGCCTCATCCCGCGTCCTGTTTCGTATTCCCGGTTGGGCCACGCCATCTGGTAATGTAGCCCGAGCACCTCCGTCACGCGCTCACGCAGGAACGTGCGATTATTCGCCCAAGGCAAAAACCGGCGGATATCTACCGACCATAGGTCGAGGGTTGCTTCGCCAGCCTGCATCCATTCAGCCAGATATTTTCCTGCACCCCCAGCACTGGCGATGCCGACAGAATTGAACCCTGCTGCAACGTAGAGGTGATCGACTTCAGGAGTTTCCCCTAGGATAAAATTATTGTCAGGAGTGAAGCTCTCAGGCCCGTTGGTGAACTTCTCAAATTTGCAATTCTTGAGTGCCGGAATTCGATGTCGTCCATTAGCCAATGGGACAGAGAATTTATCCCAATCTGCATCGAGTAATTGGAAGGCGAAATCTTTAGGAATTTGATCCACCGCCCATGCTTTGGAGGATTCTTGGAATGCGCCGAGCATGACTCCTTTTCCTTCGCCACGAAAATAAAGGCCCAGATCAGGATCACGACCCACGGGTAATTCATCGAACGCTCCACTCAACGGTTCGGTCACCACGTAATGGTGCTCCACAGGGTGAAGGGGAATGGTAACTCCACAGCGCAAGCCAAGTTCACGAGTCCACATCCCACCGCATAACACCACGTATTCAGCTTTGATCGAACCTTGCTCCGTCGTGACACCAGTTACTCTTCGACCTTGCCGATCGATGCTCGTGACCCGGATGTGCTCAAGGATCGTTGCCCCTCTCGATCGGGCACCTTTAGCCAATGCAACAGGAACTTCCCTCGGGATCACTTTGCCATCATGCGGCAACCATGCGGCTCCCAATACATCATCCACCCTGAGTAACGGCCATTTTTTCAACGCCTCTTCCGGATTGATGAGGTGCGCCTCGACACCGAATAACTCGGCCATCGCCATAGTTCGTCGCAGTTGAATCATGCGATCTTCCGATTTACCAAGGATCAGGCTTCCCACGCGTTTCCAGCCCACTGAATGCCCGGTCAACTCCTCAAGTTGCGAATAAAGTTCGACGGTGTATTTGTTGATCCGCGTCATGCTATTGCTGGTGCGTAATTGGCCGACCAACCCCGCCGCATGCCAAGTGGTTCCCGCAGCGAGCTCGTTCTGTTCCAGCAACACGACATCTTTCCACCCTAACAGTGTCAGGTGATAGGCGACGCTAGTGCCAATGACGCCGCCTCCCACGATGACGACTTTAGCCTCCGACGGTAGAGAATTCTGTAAGGTCATGTGTTTGTCGATAAACTGAAGCGGGACGCAAAGGTCTGCAAATAAAATCCGTCTGTGAAGTTTCCCAACGTGCAATTGTTCGGGGGTGAATTCTGCTCGCAAGTTGAGAGTTGTTTGGTCATGCTGTTTTTATGATTCCGCTGCCAGCTACTCGTCACGGTGTTCCGGGTGAACTCGTGCTGTTCGATTGGTAATTGCTATGTCTTGGTTTTCCTTCTCTGATTGGTTGGTCATTCTGGTTTACCTCGTGGGGATTGTGGGGATTGGCCTGTGGCTCGGTCGGGATCAGCGGACCACTCACGATTATTTTTTAGGTTCACGCACGATTCCTTGGTGGGGGATCGGGATGTCGATCGTTGCCGCTGAAACGAGTGCCCTGACCATCATCGGAGTTCCCACGATGGCTTATGGTGGAAACCTAGCGTTTCTCCAGATGATCATCGGGTATGTGATTGCTCGGATTGTTTTGGCTGTGGTGTTAGTGCCGCATTATTTCCGGGGGGAAATCTACTCGCCTTATCAGCTTTTCGGGAACGCATTCGGGCCTTCCGCTCAGCAAGCTGCGGCCGGATTTTTTCTTGTCATGGAAACGCTGGCGGCAGGGGTCCGGGTTTATGTCGCTTGTATCCCCATTCAACTCATGTTGGGGCTCACGATTTTTCAGTCGATCTTGATTTTTGTCGGGTTGTCCTTGCTCTACACAACATTCGGGGGGGTCAAAGCAGTGATCTGGACGGATGCCGCTCAATTTGGACTGTTCTTATTGGGAGGACTTTTCACGTTCCTTTACATTCCAACCCTGATTCCCGGAGGGTGGTCAGCGACATGGAACGAGGCCGTCGCGGGGGGAAAGTTAGAGTGGGTGAATTGGGAATTTGGATGGAGCGCACCGTTCAATATCTGGATGGGGGTCATTGGAGGGACTGTGCAAGTGCTTTCCTCGCACGGAGCCGAACAGTTGATCGTGCAACGAGTTCTTGCATGTCGGACTGTGGCGGAGGGACGCAAGGCGTTGGTATTAAGTGCGGTGATTATTTTTCCGTTGTTTCTGATATTCCTCTTTTGCGGTGCTTGGCTCTGGGTTTATTACCGACATTTCGACATGGCGATTCCGCTTCCTGAGGCTCGACCCGGCATCAAGGCTTACGATTTTATCTACCCCATTTTTATCACGACGGCCGTCCCCCATGTTCTCAAAGGTTTTCTCATCGTCGCAATTTTGAGCGCGGCGATGTCCTCGGTTTCATCGGCACTCACTGCGTTGGCTTCGGTTTCTACGATGGATATTATGAAACTGCTGCGGAAGGTTCGAAAAACCGAATCAGAAGCCGAGACCGCAGCTTTTTACCTTCGGTTTAGCCGATACTCCACGGTTGGTTGGGCATTGGTGCTAGTCGGAGTAGCTTATGCGAGCCGTGAGACTACCTATGTTCTCAGTACCGCCTTTCAACTGCGCGGACTGACAAGTGGGGCGTTACTCGGCGGCCTCATTCTTGCCATCAGCCGCTTCCAAGCACCGGCTTGGCTTGTGATCGCTTCCATGACCTATTCGTTCCTTGCAATGGCTTTGATTGCTTGGAAAACCACACTTTATTGGCCTTGGTACACCCTTGTCGGAACGAGCATTACCTTAGTGGTTGCGTTCATTTTCAAAATAGTCCTTCGACAAACAGGTCTGTGTTCGGAGCGGAAATAGAGATTCAACAGAGGATCGAATGGATGTTTACTTTAAGTTTCCAGAGCGGTTTATTAGGTTGCGTCAGGGGTTGACGACGTTGTCGTGGTGACTGGTAGGTGCGGTTTGTTTTGCTTAGATCGAATTGAAATTGAACCAACAAATTAAAGTTGGATGCGTCGCCTAGTTGCCATCGTTAGTTTTTTTTACCTCGTTACTCTTTCCTTTGGTGTCCCATTCCCCCGGCAGGAACCCATTGTTGGATTTGGGCTGACCAATGCCCTCGGGAACCTGAAGTTTAATCAACCCGTCGCTCTGGCGTCGCCGCCGGGGGAAACCAACCGGCTTTTCGTTGTTGAACGCCTCGGACGGATCATGGTGGTTCCTGACCTCACCGCACCTCAAGCGGAAGTGTTCCTAGACCTCGAGGATTCCACTGTCGCAGCAACAGGTGAAGCCGGGCTTCTGGGGCTCGCATTCCATCCCGAATTTGCTAGGAACGGTTTTTTTTACGTGTTCCGTACGACCTACGATCCGGACTTTAGGGACAAGCTTTCTCGATTCACGGTTTCGGATCCGCAGGGCAATCTGGTAAGTACCAATTCAGAACTCACGATTCTCAGTCTCCCTGATGTTTCCGACCAACATAATGCAGGAGACCTTCATTTTGGTCCGGATGGATACTTGTACATCTCCACGGGAGAGGATGGACCGTTGAAGGATGAGGAGCCCGAACATTTTCAAGCGATCGACAAGGGACTTTTTGGAGGCATCCTCCGAATCGACGTCGATAAGCGACCCGGCAACCTTCTCCCCGTTGCGAGAGGAGACACAGGGAATTACCTCATCCCCGCAGACAATCCGTTTGTCGGGGCGACCAATTTCAATGGTTGGACGATTCAACCTGAGGAGGTGAGAGCCGAGTTCTTTGCCGTGGGAATGAGGAACCCGTTCAGGTTTTCGATCGATGAACAGACGGGACAAATTTATGTGGGGGACGTCGGCGAAGGATTGTATGAGGAGATCAACCTCATCACGCAGGGTGGTAACTATGGGTGGCCGTTCTACGAGGCCAACGGTGCGGGGCCGTTTTTCAAGGATCGACCTGAGAAAGAGGCGTTTATCGAGCCCTATTTTCAGTTTGGACATGGATCGTCAGAGTTCCAAGGTAGGGCGGTGATCGGTGGTTTGGTTTACCGGGGTGGCGACCTGCCGGGGTTGAATGGGAAATATATTTTCGGGGATCATCGCAGTGGGCACATCTGGAAACTTGAAACTTCAGGAGCCAACGTTCAATCAGTTTGGCTGACCAGCGAGCCTGGGTTGTCCTGCTTCAGTGTAGATCCAAGGGATGGCGAACTCTTGGTTGCAAATGTGCTTTCGGGGCGGATCCAGCGGATGATTTATATAGAACCTCAAGCTGCTTTGGTGTTCCCGCAGACCATATCGGATTCGCAGCTCTTTCGAAACGGTGATTTGGATCAACCGACATCTGGCCTCTTTCCCTACGAGGTCAACGTGCCTTTTTGGTCTGACCACGCTCTCAAACGTCGTTGGTTTTCCATGGGTGATTCAGAAACCAAAATAGTCTCGTCTGCGACCGAACCGTGGGTCTCACCTCCAGGGGCTTTCTGGGTCAAGCATTTCGATTTGGAGACTACTTTGGGTGATCCGCAGACCGCTCAACGACTAGAAACACGGGTGCTGGTCCGGAACTCGGAAGGGGTCTATGGGTTGAGTTATCGGTGGGATTCTCAGGGTAAGGACGCCACCTTGGTGCCGGCACAAGGGGCATCCCAAGAGATAACGATTCTTGATGGTGGGATTTTGAGAACGCAGATCTGGCGTTTTCCCGGTCGGCAGGAATGTAAACTTTGCCATACAGCGGTTGCTGGTTACGCGCTCAGTTTTAACACCGCGCAACTGAATCGAACCGGCGGAGCTGCAGGGGTGACCAACCAGTTAGACTGGCTCGCTAACCATGAATTCTTCACGAACAGTTTGACTTCCCCCAGTTCTTTACCCCGATTGATTCCGGCGAGTGAGACCAGTTGGCCAGTGCATTATCGAGTGAAATCCTACCTGACCGCGAACTGTTCGCCTTGCCATCAACCCGATGGCGGCTCACGGATGCTCTGGGACGCCCGTCTTTCAACCCCGCTAGCTCACGCAGGTATTCTCGATGGACAGGTCGTGGGTCCACTTCGGCCTACGGATCGCATCATCTCGCCAATGTCTCTAACCAATTCAATGCTCTACTTCAGAGTTTCGGATTCTGGTCCCGCTAAAATGCCTCCGTTAGCCAGCTCGGTCACGGATCGTGCGGCTTTAGCTTTGCTGGAAGAATGGATCCTTGGGATTCCGCAGGGTCCTTGGCAGTCGATAGACCTTGGATCACCCGGTTTGGAAGGGTCTGGAAGTTTGACAGGGGACTGGCTCACCGTGGGAGCTGCTGGCGAGGTGTTGAGAGCCGATTCGCGACGGGATTCTGTTCATTGGATGAACCAGTCACTAGGGCCGGTCAGCCAAATCGTAGCCCAGCTTACCTCCCCGATCGTGGTTGGTTCGGCTGGCCTAATGTTTCGCATGACAGCGACTGATGATTCCCCCGTTGTGGCCTTGCAGGCGAGTCCGGATGGAAATCTCGAGTTGTTGCTGCGATCCGCCACGAACGAACCTTTGGTGAGTATTGCACGAACCAATTCGTCGGCGAATTGGTTTCGGTTGGTGCGCCAAGAGGACAGAGTCAACGCATGGTTGTCGGCGGACGGACGCGAATGGGATTTACTCGGAAGTGTCCAATGGCCGACGAATTCAACGGATAACTCCGAATTCCGAGGAGGTTTTTTTGCGGCTTCAGGCGACACGAACCGCCTTGTGGTGGCTCGCTTCAAAAACTGGTTGCTGGACAGCCTCGGGATTTCCAGTCCTTCAGTCGCCACTCCCGTTGTCCTCCCGGTGACCATTCCTTGGATGGTCCAATCCAAATCATCCTCGTCTAATACCCCCATCGTTTGGCTGGCAAATTCGATGGAAGTGGCTCGAAACGACGTGGCTCCTTATGCATGGAATTGGACTAACCCTCCTGCCGGAACCTATGAGGTGCAGGGCGTTTTACGCAGCGGCACTGCGTTGAGTTTGACCTCGGCACCAGTAAGGTTGAATGTTCAAAACCAGTCTTCAGGTTTTTGGTTTGAATCCTCGAAACCCGTCTCTCCTGCGGATGCGGTGCTTCGGTTCGGGCTCGAGGGAATTCGCAGTCCCGAACCCTCTTGGAAGCCCGCTCAGGCAGCAACCGTGACGGTTCTGGGGACCCCGAACCACGTCGAAGGAAGTGCGGGGCAGAGCTTGACCAACGATTACTGGCAGGGGACTACTTCGATTAGATTGCGACTATCATTTAAGGATTTTGGCACCTACCGAGTTGGCCTGTATTTTTGGCAACCCAGCGGAGAAGTGCGGAAGTTCCACATTCAGATAAACGACACGGATTCTCAACGATTATTGGTCGAAAGGGAGATTACCATCGGTGAAGGAGGTTTGCTCTCAAGTTGGATCAGTAAAGGGAGATGTACCCTAACGATAACCTCGAATGATGGTTCTCCCGTTTTCTTGAACGCTCTACTCTTCGACGCGTTGGAGCCGTTTAAAGTGGAGCTGAAGGGTCCTCCCGAGGGATCGGTTTTAATCCTCCCCCAGACGATTCCACTCGAAGTCGTGGTTGAGCCTGAGGGTCGAGCATTGGACAGAGTTGAGTTTTTTGTAAACTCAAAAGCCCTCCCAATACTTGGAGCTCAGACGAAACTCGATTGGAGTTCAATGTTAAGTGGAACCAATCAGGTTCAGGTTCGGGTCGTCGATCAGTATGGCGTCGAAGTGTTTTCACCAGTGTTCACCCTCAATCTCAAACTGCCTGAGGCCAAGGCAGAGTATGTTTTAGAAGATAGGTTCACCCAAGGAACTTGGCTCGAAACCTACGGAAAGGAAGGTTGGTCGATCCCGTTGGATAGCACCGAGCTGCCGATTTACACGGGTTTAGAGATGGAATTGGGTCGCGAGTATTCTTGGGGGGATCCAAATCAAGAGAAACGGATGCTCTTACAAGCCCGTGGGGTTGACCATGTGTTATCGTGTTGGGTGGCTTCAGAATACATGGATTTTAACCTACAATTCCGTGATGGAAACACCCATCAATTGGCCCTTTATTTTGTCGATGGCAACCAAGCAGATCGCCGGGAGAGGGTCGAAATTTGGGATGCCACTACGAAACAATTATTGGATCAACGATCTGTGACGGAGTTTGTGGGAGGGATGTATCACGTTTGGGATGTTCGTGGTGCGATTATTATCAGGGTGTTGACGGAAAATTCGGTGAACGCCGTGGTGAGCGGCCTGTTCATCGGAAGCTCTGTAACACAACAACCTCTCACGATCACCTCTCAGCCAGAGTCTGCCGTCGTAGCGACGGAGGGACAACCCGCCTCCTTTTCAGTCAAAGCGAGAGGGACAGGCCCCATCAGCTATCAATGGTGGCGCAACGGGGTAGCTGTTGAGGGGCAGACCAACTCCACATTACAATTCACCGCCGTCAAACTTACTGATGCGGGGTTTTATACAGCTACGGTTACCAATTGGGTGAGTGGTGAACGAAGTGCTGAGGTCAGGCTGTGGGTGAACCCTCTTGGGGTAGGTGTCAAAAAGTGGGAATTCACCACAGGAGCACGCATCTATTCCACCCCAACCCTTGGATGGGATGGAACAGTCTATGTGGGAGGATGGGATCGTAAGGTCTACGCGCTCGAAGGAAAATACGGTAACCCTCGGTGGGAGTTCTGGACGGGTGGTGAGATTTTTGCGTCTCCCGCCGTAGCCGGAGATGGGACTGTGATCGTGGGAAGTTTTGACAAAAAGGTCTATGCTTTGGATGGAATGACCGGAGCACTAAAGTGGGTGTTCGAGACAGGCGGAGAAATACGAGCCTCCGCTGCAATCGGGGAGAATGGCGACGTCATCGTGGGTAGCACAGACGGCAGGGTTTATGCGTTGAGCGGCCAGACGGGCGCTAAAAAATGGGAGTTTAAAACTGGTGGCATGATTTACTCTTCGGCCGCGATTGGTAAGGGGGGGAGGATTTATGTCGGGAGCATGGATCGGAAGTTTTATGCCTTGGATGGTTTGACGGGCGAGAAACTCTGGGAGTTCTCCACGATAGGACAAAATGTGGGATCTCCGGCCATCGGGGAGGATGGAACAGTATATTTCGGGAGCTTGAACGGAATGGTCTACGCCTTGAACGGCTTGACGGGAGCGAAGCATTGGGAGTTTTTAACAGGGGATGAGGTCGAATCCTCGCCAGTGTTAGGCGTGGACGGGACTTTGTTTGTGGGAAGTGATGATAATAAAGTGTATGCATTGGTTGCGGCCGACGGTGCAAAACGATGGGAATTCCAGACGGGGGGAGATGTGTCTTCTTCGCCGGTCGTCGGGTCGGATGGGACGGTTTACGTTGGTAGCAACGATTCCAACTTGTATGCCCTCGAAGGGGCGACGGGATTTAAGAAATGGCAGTTTCCTGCAGGGAATCGGGTTTATACGCCAACAATTGATTCTGAAGGGACGTTGTTTGTGGGAAGTTGGAATAGCAATGTGGTTGCCTTGGCCACATCGAGCCCTAGCTCTGGGTTCTCAGCTTGGCCCATGTTCGGACAGAATGCTCAACATTCAAGGAATTGGGGAGATGCGGGAATCTCCATCGAACTTGCTCCTCAACCTTCCCAAGGCGAACCCGAGGTTCCAAAAATCACGGTTACCGGACTTCGAGGAAGCGGGCGTATTTTGATGTGGAGCCCAGTGTTGGGGGTCGGCGAGGTTTGGCAACCCTTAACCAATGTGCGGATCGGACCGAATGGCACGGCTGTGGTGGAATTGGAAGTGGGGTCCTCCGCACGTTATTATCGAATTCAATAAGCTCGGGTTGGTTGACCGTCTTGGACATCAACCCGCTCTTCAATCGGTCCCTGCTTGCCTTGGCTTGTCACCATTTTTGGGTGTGTAAATCGTTCGATCCTGAATCCTGTTTAGGTTTTCATAAAGAGACGTTCTCGACATTAACCAAGGTTTTTAGCCCCGACGCTGGATTCCTCGGTTAGAAATCCAGTAGTTCAGGAGTCTCGATTTATGAAGCTAATAAGACTAATCCCCTGTTTGAGTATCGGGGTTGCGGTGGGCACCGCTTGGGTTCAAGCAGCCACCAACAACCTCCCTGCGTCCGCTAGTCTGCCCTTGGGCAGCTCAACGACGCGTGGTTTCACAGTCAAAACATTTCAGGCGCCTGAAGCCACCGTCGTGGGTAACGGGTTCCTGAGGGCTCTGAACCAAGTCAATGGCACGTTGACCGATGCAGCAGGAGCTGCCGTTCCAAACGAAGCGGTTGCGGGAGCCAATGCTGACGGTTCCACCACGGTGGACACCATCAATTTTGAATTGGAAGCCAACATTTTTGATCAGGTCGACGGCGACTTGAATTGGTTAACCACGTTTTGGCCGACCTACTTCCCGGGGATCCCAGGACAAAATGGCAGCTCAGCAAATTTCGCGGTCGAAGCCATTGGTTTTATCGAGTTGCCAGCGGGCATTACCACGTTTGGGGTGAGCGTTGGTGCGGATCGAACCGACGTCAACGACGATGATGGTTATCAAGTGTTTGTCGGGACGAATCCTCGTGATTTCTTCGCACTGAAAGTCGGGGAATACGATCGAGGTCCGATGAGACCGTTCACGAGCAATCAACATAGCGAAAGTGTTTGGTCGGTGAATGCTCCCACAGCGGGGCTTTACCCCTTCAGGATCCTTCATTGGCAAACTGGCCACTCATCCAATCTCCAACTTTACTCGATCAACGACGCGGGTTGGCGTGTTCTCGTGAATGATCCCGCAGACAACACGGCCTTGAAATCGTATGCGGTTTCCTCGGTGGCATCAGCCAACGGTGCCTATGTGGCTCAAGCCGCACCTGCTCGGGGATCCGATGGTAATAGTTCATCCGCACCGATCACGGCGTTGATCGTGGATGGAGCGGCGACCGTCGCAACATCAACCGTGAAAATGTCTCTGAACGGAACTGCTGTGATTCCGCAGTCGATCACGAAGTCCGGTGGCAAAATCTCCGTGGCTTACTCCCCCAACGCTTCCCGAAGCTCACGTGATAACCTCGTCAGCTTGGAGTATAAGGATTCGGCAGGAGTTACTCAGACTAGCTCGTGGAACTTCGGAATCGTGCTCTCAGGTGGATCCTCCTCTTTAGTGACAGGGCAATGGGATTTCGATCGCGGTGATCTCTCCGCGACGGTCGGCAAACCCCTTCAATATTTCGACGGCGACAATGGTCGAACCAAGGCAGGCACAGAGTTCGGGACAACCGCTTCGTTCGGTCTCCCTCAGATCCAAGGCAAGGATGTTAAGGTCATGAAAGTCCCTGGAGATGTCGTCCGAGAGATCGGCTATATCATGGATCATGGGATCAAACCCAACGGCGGTGGCACACGAGTCAACCAATACACGATTGTATTTGATATTTACGTCAGCACGTCCGGGCCCGGAGCAGCGTCGTTGCTCCAGACGAGTTCATTGAACAACACGGATGATGGGGATCTCTTCTGGCAGGGGAATAACTTTGGTCAAGGCGGCGGGGGTTACAACGGGACTGGCGCGTTTACCGCAGGTGCTTGGCATCGGGTTGCGGCGGCGTATGACGAAGCTGCCACACCGCCCGTGGTGACCAAATATGTCGATGGCATCAAGCAAGACGACTGGACGGCCAACCAAGGATTGGATGCGGTGCGACGTGCGCTGCAACCTACCGCGATCCTTTTTGGTGATGGCGATCAAGACGAACGTCGGGAGATGTATGTCAATTCCATCCAGATCCGTGCAGGCAAACTCAGTGATGCCGAGCTTTTCCTTTTGGGTGCTCCGTCCGCTGGTGGTATTCCGCAAAATCTTCCTGCCAGCAATGTGACGGGTCAATGGGACTTCGATCGCGGTAATTTGGCTGCGACTATTGGAAAGCCTCTCCAATATTTCGACGGGGATGCTGGTCTTACCAAGGCAGGGACAGAATATGGAAGCACAACGGTATTCGGGATTCCTGATATCGGGGGGGAGCCAGCTTCCGTGATGAAAGTCCCGGGTGATCTCGTGCGCGAGATTGGTTACATCATGGATCATGGCATCAAGCCCAATGGCGGTGGCACACGTGTGAACCAGTACACGATTGTGTTTGATATTTATGTCGGCACGAGCGGCCCCGGTGCAGCGTCATTGTTGCAGATCAGCTCATTGAGCAATACGGATGATGGCGATCTGTTCTGGCAGGGAAGTAACTTTGGACAAGGTGGTGGAGGTTACAATGGGACCGGCGCTTTCACCGCAGGGGGTTGGCATCGGGTCGTCGCCGCGTATGATGAAGCCGCTACTCCGCCCGTGGTTACCAAGTATGTCGATGGTATCAAACAGGACGATTGGACTGCCAACCAAGGTTTGGATGCGGCGCGTCGTGCATTGCAGCCGACGGCGATCTTGTTCGGCGATGGTGATCAGGATGAACGTCGCGAGATGTTCGTAAACTCCATCCAAATTCGCTCCGGCAAAATGAGTGATGCCGAAATCGTGCTTCTCGGAGGACCTGCCGCTGTCGGCGTTGCCGTGGCGGTTCCTACTAGCACCGTGACAGGTCAGTGGGATTTTGATCGTGGAAACCTTTCAGCAACCATCGGCAAACCGTTGCAATACTTTGATGGCGACGCTGGCTTGACCAAAGCAGGAACGGCATTCGGAACAACCGAATCGTTCGGGTTGCCGAGCATTGCTGGAAATAACGGGTTGGTGATGAAAGTCCCCGGTGATGTTGTCCGCGAGATCGGGTATATCATGGATCATGGAATCAAACCTAATGGCGGTGGAACCCGGGTGAATCAGTATACCATTGTATTTGATATCTATGTGGGCACGGCTGGACCGGGAGCGGCTTCATTGCTGCAGATCAGTTCGTTGAACAACACCGATGATGGTGATCTCTTCTGGCAGGGGAGCAACTTCGGACAAGGTGGCGGAGGTTACAACGGGACGGGAGCTTTCACGGCAGGTGCATGGCATCGCGTGGCAGCAGCGTATGACGAAGCTGCGACACCTCCTGTGGTGACCAAATATGTCGATGGCATCAAGCAGGACGATTGGACAGCCAACCAAGGGTTGGACGCCGTGCGTCGTGCGTTGCAACCCACCGCGATCCTTTTCGGAGATGGGGATCAAGATGAACGTCGCGAGATGTATGTCAATTCCATCCAAATTCGCGCTGGCAAACTCAGCGATGCTCAACTGGCCTTTCTAGGCACGCCTTCAGGCAATGGGATCCCTGTTGATCTCCCGCAAAGCAGTGTGACGGGCCAGTGGGACTTCGACCGAGGTAACCTGTCCGCCACTGTGGGTAAGGCATTGCAATACTTCGACGGAGACGCTGGCCGGACCAAGGCGGGGACAGAATTCGGTTCCACGGAATCCTTCGGGCTTCCGGGGATCGGCGGAGCATCAGCAATGGTCATGAAAGTTCCCGGCGATCTCGTTCGCGAGATTGGTTATATCATGGATCACGGCATCAAACCAAACGGTGGTGGAAGTCGCGTGAATCAATATACGATTGTATTTGATATCTATATGGGGACAAGCGGACCCGGTGCAGCGTCGTTGCTCCAGATCAGTTCCCTCAGCAACACAGACGATGGCGATCTCTTCTGGCAGGGCAACAACTTCGGTCAAGGCGGCGGCGGCTACAACGGCACCGGAGCCTTTACTGCCGGTGCATGGCACCGGGTTTCAGCTGCCTATGACGAAGCGGCGACACCTCCGGTGGTGACCAAATACGTCGATGGCATCAAGCAGGACGATTGGACTGCTAACCAAGGGTTGGACGCAGTGCGTCGAGCCTTACAGCCCACCGCGATTCTGTTCGGTGATGGTGATCAAGATGAACGTCGTGAAATGTTCGTCAACTCGATCCAAATTCGTGCTGGCAAACTCAGTGATGCGGATCTGGAACAACTCGGCGGACCCAACGTGAATGGTATCCCCATGGTGATCGGATACGGAAGCGTCCGACGTCCGCTCGAAGTAACGGGTGCTGTTCCCGCAGGTTTGACGGGTTCGCCTCTCACTAACATTGTTGTGGACGAAGCGAACCGAACCATCACTGCGGAGATTCCGATCGACGGAAGTCAGGGCTACCTGATCATCAAACCGTTCGTCAAGATCCTCAGCACTGTGATCGCCAACGGCAAGCTAGTGGTGACTTACCAATAACCAAGAGTTTCAGCAAAAGGATTGCTGAACGCATTCTCACGGAGGCCGATCATTTGATCGGCCTCCTTTTTTCTTACTGGGCGGAATCGAATACGTTTGTCTTGCTGTAGTTGAACGTGTTGGTTTGATTAGTTAGATCTGATGCAAAAACTGCGTTCTGTCCATTTGTATCTCGGGTGTATTTTCGCACCGTTATTTTTGTTCTTCGCTATTTCAGGGATCTGGCAGATTTTTGGTTTTGGGAACTCGGATTTGTTAGGTGTCATCTCCACCATTCACACTGCGAAGAGGCTAAAATCCGGTGGCTTGAGTCTAACCAGTCCCATGCTCCTTGTGTTCATTCTACTCATGGCAGTGAGCTTCATTGTGACGACAGTTTTAGGAGTGGTGATGGCTCTCAAGTTTGGTCGGAATCGTCGGGTGGCATTTTATTGCTTGGGAATTGGCATCATTGTCCCTTTAGTCCTCGTGTTGATGAGAGTGTTTGCTTAAGGATTAACTTACTTTGAGTCTTCGTCTTGAAATGATGCAGGTAGCCCGGCTTGCACCCAAGTTGTTGGGAGTGGAGGCTTCGCAGTTGGTGAGCACATTCCTCAATTCCCAGCGGCACCCAGCGGGTGGATTTGCGGATCGTTCCGGGAAAAGCGATCTTTACTACACAGTTTTCGCGTTGGATTCGTTGATTGCACTCCAACTTGATTTGGATCGTCCAGAATTGCGTGGATATCTCGCCACATTCAGCAATGGAAACGGTCTCGATTTCGTGCATCGTTGCTGTCTTGCCCGAGCTTGGGCTGCACTCGGCGAGCGACCGGAACAGACGCTGGCTATTTTGGAGGGCGTAGAAAGTTTCCGTACTTCTGACGGTGGTTATCATGCGCTGCCAAATCAACCCTTTGGCAGCACGTATGGAGCGTTTTTAGCCGTCGGCGCGTATCAAGATTTGGGAAGGATGGTCCCGGAACCTCTGAGGTTGGTCCAGAGCCTCAAGTTTTTGGAAACGCGGGATGGGGCATGGGCGAACGAACGGTCGGTTCCCTTGGGTTCAACCAACGCGACGGCGGCTGCGGTGACCGTGTTGCGACAATTGAATCAACCCATCAATCCCGCAGTCGGGGAGTGGTTGTTGCGTCGAGCCCATGTGCAAGGCGGTTTCTGCGCCGCTGCAGGAGTCCCATTGCCTGACCTACTCTCGACCGCCACTGCGTTGCACGCCCTCGCCGGGTTACAAACCGACTTCGAGGCTCTGAGGGAGCCTTGCCTTGATTTTGTGGATTCCCTATGGACGAATGCCGGTTCTTTTCACGGCCATTGGCAGGAAGACACTTTGGATTCAGAATACACTTTTTACGGGTTGTTGGCGTCGGGCCATCTGTCTGTCTAAAGCCGAATAAAAATTTGGCGGCGGTGTAGGAATCGACAAAACAATACCGCCAACCCCAATCCAAGCATCGCCACGACTAAGTCTCCAAACCCTGTTAATACATGGGTGTTGAGGAAAATCTTGAGATCACCTCCCGCGAAACGGCTGGCGAGTTTCCCGAAACCAAGGAGGTTTTCCGCGAGATAGACTGTGATGGGATTTAATCCCACCCAAACAAACGGCTGGCACCAAGTTTGGAACTTCCACACATCGACAATCAGATAGAAGGTTGCCAAGAAAAGGCAGCTATACCCTCCCGCTACACAGACGAATGAGGACGACCAAATCCGTTTCACCACGGGAAATTGCGTGCCCCAAATAAAACCAACCAACACGAGAACCACTCCTGCACCCGCTAGCCAGCGCACTTTGTGAATCTCGTTGAGTTTTCGGCTCTGAAGTAACAATCCTGCACAAACCCCTAACAAACAGGATGCCACAGCAGGGATGGTGCTCAGCAACCCCTCTGGATCCCAGTAAGTATCGTTCAATCGTCCCGGAAGGAACAAGAAATCTACGTGATGCGCTAGGTTGCGGCCGGGTTCGTAAATGCCGGAGACATAATTCGTCGTTTGGAGATAAAGCGTCTTTGCGTTGGTGGTGCCCGTTGTCGCCATCATTTGCTCCACTGCGGGAACGGTGAGCGTGATATCTCGAATTGGCATCCGCGACATCAACCCCCAGTAACCAATCAACAATCCTGCAGCCACCCCAGCCAACCAACGAGTGGGAACCAAACAAAAGATCAACCCAGCGAATAAATACGCCAAGCCGATCCGTTGTAACACCCCGAGCATGCGGTTACCGGGCCACTCGTTGGCAAAACCTCCGTAATAGAAAAGACCTGCCAAAACCAGCAACACCCCTCGGGAAATGACGCGTCTGATCGCGGCTGATCGTCCTTCGGTCTTCAAGATTTTCGAGAGAGAAAAGACCATCGAAACCCCGACAATAAACACGAACATCGGGAAAATCAGATCGTAGAACGCGAACCCTTCCCACGTCTTATGCGTGAGTTGTTGCGCGATAAACTTTAAGCAGGGGATATCCCCCATCGCGCTGAGAGCCCTGACAATCGCCGCTGCTCCGATAATCCAGACCATATCAAAACCGCGAAGCGCATCGAGGGACATCAAGCGGTCCGATTTACCATGAACCTTGGGAGTTGGAACAGCAGGCGAGGTGGTCATGGAGGAGCATGGTATTGTTATTGTGTCGGTTAACCAACCCCAATTTCTTCGAGATTAAATACTGCAAACAGATCTCAAAACCTTGAGACTCTGGCGAAACCACAACAAAAGAATCTCATGAGACGAAATTGGATGCTCTTACTACTCGTGGTGCTCACGTTGGAAACCCGTGGGGCAGAACCGATCCCTGATAAACTGGTTGTTTTAACTTTCGATGATTCGGTGGCGTCACAATTCACGGTCGTGCGGCCGTTGCTTCAAAAGTATCGTTTCGGCGCCACATTCTTTATTACTGAAGGATTCTCATTCTCCACCGACAAAAAGAACTACATGACTTGGGAACAGATCGCCCAATTGCATCGCGATGGATTCGAGATCGGCAATCACACGAGGGATCACTTTGGAGTTAACTCAAAGAATTTTGCACAACTAAAAGAACAGCTCCAAGCGATTAACGATCGCTGCGCGACCCATCAAATCCCTAAACCCACATCGTTCGCTTACCCGGGTAATAGTATCGCAAAAGAGGCCCTGCCGGTGTTGGCCGAGATGGGGATTCGATTTGCTCGAAGAGGTGGGGCTCCTGAATTTCCTTATGAAAAGGGAGGAGGCCTTGCATACGAGCTTGGGCTTGATCACCTCCTTCTGATCCCTACTGCGGGCGACGCACGGCCTGATTGGACATTGGACAACCTTAAAAAAGCAGTCGCTCTCGCCAAAAACGGCAAGATCGCGGTGCTCCAATTTCATGGGGTTCCCGACTTGGATCACCCGTGGGTCAACACCCCTGTCGAACGATTCGGAGAATACATGAAGTTCTTGAATGAAGGTGGTTTTAAAGTGATCGCCCTACGGGATATCGAAAAATACGTGACAGGAATTGATCCACCACCCGACCCATTTGCGATCATCGAAACCCGTAAGAAAGCGATCTCCAACGGAACCAGTGCACCTTGAATCAACGTAGTTTTGGGTTCCACCGGTTAAAAATAATCGTTTGCATCGGGAATGGGGTTCTGCTAATGATCTCGTTCCCGCAGGTGGTCTGTGGGGCGATTTTACTGAAGTTATGGCTCAACATCCTAGCTTGCGTGGTTCGAGTGCACTTGGTGCGAAACGCAATGTATTGAAACGATTTGAACGGGTGGAACTGTTGAAGAAACGCACCCAATGGAAGGAAGGTGACCGTGTCACCGGCCTGCGTAAAACCAAGCCCGAAGCTTAATCCAATTGTCCAACGCGTCGGGTGGTGGATGAAGATCCGCCACCCGTTGCTTTTTTAAGGTGCGAAATGTCTGTGCGTCTCCAAAAACATTTGGCCGACGCCGGAATCGCGTCCCGCCGTGCAAGTGAACAGGTGATTCTCGACGGTCGAGTCACGGTGAACGGCAAGGTGGTGACGGTTCTGGGAACCAAAATTGATCCCCAACATGATCGGGTGAAGGTGGACGGGGTAGAGCTGAAGTCCAAAAAGAAGCTCTATATTGCGATTCATAAACCTAAAGGGTTGATTTGTTCCAATGCGGATCCTGAGGGACGGCCGTTGGTGGTGGAGTTGCTCCCGCAAGAATGGTCAGGGCTGCATTCTGTGGGTCGTCTGGATTTTAATAGCGAGGGGCTGATTTTCTTTACTAATGATGGTGATTTTTCGTTAAGGCTGACGCATCCGCGATACGGGGTAATTAAGAAGTATCTGGTCATGGTGCCTGTGAAATTGGATCCCGCGATTCTGAAACGTTTTACTGATGGCGTGTTTCATGAGGGGGATAAGCTCGTGGCTGAACGAGCGAGGTTGTTGAAATGTTCCAATTCAGGGTCGGTTGTCGAGATCACGTTACGCGAAGGCAAAAACCGAGAAGTGCGGCGCATGTTCGAAACGCATAATATCCCTATCGACCGCTTGGTGCGGACGCAGATTGGGGGGATCAAGTTGGGTGAAATGCCACGGGGCCGTTGGAGGGCGTTGACAGAATCGGAAATCAAATCTTTAATGATGCCGAGTCGTTGATGGGGGCGGTGCGTGCCTTGATTCGACCGTTGGACACATGAAATTTTTTCCTCAAAATTGGTGCTCTTGGTTGCTTTTGGTGGGGCTTTTGACCCCTTGCCTTCACGCCGCTGAAAAAGCCCGGGTGAACCAACCTCGAGTCAATGTCCGAGGGCAGGCGGCGATGACGAGCGAGGTGGTGACGCAATTGCAGAAGGATGAGGAGGTTTCTGTTCTCGAGGAAATTACGATCGCTAAACCCAAAGCCGGGGAGCCTTCGAAATGGGCGAAGATCCAAATGCCGAAGAATACGCCGGTGTGGGTTTATGGGCCGTTGCTGAAGGATCGAACGATTTCCTCACGCAAATTGAATTTAAGGGCAGGCCCGGGAGAGAATTACAGCGTGGTGGGTCGCCTCGAAAAAGGGGAGACAATTAAGGAAATCCGATCGTTGGAAGATTGGGTTGAGATTGATACCCCACAGAACGCGTTCGCTTTTTTGGATGCCAATTTGTTGACCAAGGACGGCGTCGCCGGAACAGCTCCGACTGAGAAACCTGCGGAAGTGCCGGTGCCGATCGCGGTCGTGGTTCCTCTAGCTCCTGTTGTAGTCGTGCCTTTGACGACGGAATCGTTAGCGGAGGGAGTTCCACCCGTTGCTGTGGTGGAGAAAAAACCGGAACCCGTCAAACCTGAAGTCGCTCCCGTGCCTGCACCAACGCCGGTTCCAGTGGCCGCCGAGCCAGTCCCGGTTGTCGCAATCAAGCCTGTCGAGCAAGTGGTTTCAGCTGTGGCAGAGTCTGGTCCGGCTCCCCGAAGGATTGTTCGGCGTGAGGGCACGGTGCGATCGACCCGCTTTAACATCCAAGCTCCAACTTATTTCGAGTTGGTCTCCTCCGAAGGAAACATTGGGATCAATTACCTTCAGGCGGAAAGGATCGGACTGAAGTTAAAAGAATATCGGGGAAAGAAAGTGGTGGTGACGGGTGAAGAATCTATTGATCGACGCTATCCTTCGCGACCGGTCATGGAAATTGAAACGATCGAAACGGCTCCTTGATGTTCTTGAGCAATCTCATCGATGGGCGTGTGATTGCGGAACAGTTACACGGGGAGACGAGCCAGAGGATTGCTTCTTTAAGTCAACGAGGCCTCCAAGTGGGGTTGGCATTCGTCCGAGTGGGAGAGGATCCTGCGTCCCAAGTTTATGTTGGGATGAAGGAGAAGACGGCGGAGCGATTGGGCGTGCGATCGGTCACTCACGTGCTGCCCGAGCAGGTTTCCCAATCCGAATTACTCGAGCTGATTGCTCGATTGAACGCGGACCCTTTAGTTCACGGTATTTTGGTTCAGGCACCGATCCCACGGCACATCGACTCGGCACAAATCTATTCAGCGGTCTGCCCCAAGAAGGATGTGGACGGATTCCATCCCATCAATATCGGGAAAGTTTTACTAGGGGATCCTTCAGGATTCCTACCGTGTACGCCGGCTGGCGTGCACGAGCTGTTAATTCGAAGCGGTGTCCCCGTGGCTGGGGCGGATGTGGTGGTGTTGGGCCGTGGCAATATCGTTGGCAAGCCGATGGCAGCAATTCTCATGCAGAAATCCCCCCACGCCGATGCCACAGTGACGCTTTGTCATTCTCGTAGCCGCCATGTGGCGGAGCATTGTCGCCGCGCCGATATTATTATTGCGGCGATGGGTGTCCCGTTATTCGTCAAAGCAGAAATGGTTCGCGAGGGATCGGTTGTGATCGATGTGGGAGTGAATCGAATTAAAGACTCCTCCACCAAAACTGGAACGCGATTAGTGGGGGATGTGGATTTCGTTAATATTCAGCCGAAAGCCCTCAAAATAACCCCAAATCCTGGTGGGGTTGGACCGATGACCATCGCGATGTTGATGCGTAATACGGTCACCGCGGCAGAGAATTTTTCCAAATAAAAAACATTAATTCTTAAAACCGAAATGCAACCGACTCGAATTCACCCCGATTTACAGGCATCACTCCTCTGTGAGGACATCCGACAAGAAGCCAGCGGTAATCTTATTTTGATTGGTGTGATCGGGTATATTAACGTGCCGCAAGTTCCTGCGATGGCGTTGAAACTCTGTGTGCTCAACCGGTGGACTGCGGGAATCGGCAATTTTACCGAGACGGTAAAAATGATCGCACCCGACGGAAAAACCGTTCTGCGCGAGAATAAAACGAAGATCGGATTGCCGACACCGAACCATCACTTCACGAGTGGAACAGTGTTCAATCAGCCGAAATTTGAAACCGCCGGTGTTTACTACTTCGAGATCTATATTGAGGACATTCTCAAGATTCGATACCCGGTCCCTGTAAGTTTGGTGAACCCACCCGCAGGGGCAGCCCCGGCAGGGAGTGGCGAAACTCAGACCTGATCGAGTCCTAAGGGTCTGGTTTTGCGTGATGGGTTCTTGAGCGATGATGGATAGTCGAAAGAACTTTAGTGTTAATCCATTCACCTTTCGAGGTGTGGCGTCCTTCGCGCATGCACCGTTTTGGGGCTTGGCAGCAATTAGCCTCTCGCTGGCACTGTTGCTGAGTGGGTTGGCATTGCATTGGGTCAATCGTGCGATCATTCCACCCATTCGACAGGCGGTCGAAGGTTTGCCTACCCAAGCCCAGCTCAAAGCCGGAATCCTTACTTGGCCTGAGGCGGCTGGACCGTTGTTGTGTGAAGGCCCATTTTTGTCACTAGCGGTAAATCCAAGCGATTCTAGGCTCATGGGTCAGAGCGCAGATTTTCAATTGGACTTCCGGCGAGATCGGTTCCTTTTGAGGACAGTTCTCGGAGAATGGAGTTATTCCTATGACGACCGTTGGGCCCTTAGTTTGGCGCGTGCGGAGGTGGAACCTTGGTGGGGTGCGTGGCAGCCGTTCATCCAAGGGGGAGTGTTCATTGGGACGTTCTTATTCCTTCAGTTAAGTTGGCTCGGACTCTCCATTGGCGCATCGTTTTTCGTTCGTGGTTCTGGTGTTATGCTCCGTCGAAACATCGCGTGGCTGGGTAGTTGGCAATTAAGTTACGCGGCACTATTCCCCGGAGCGATGTTGATGGGCTTAGCGATCATCCTCTACACGACTCTCCAACTTAGCCTTACTGGATTGATGATTCTGATGCCGACGCATCTCATTGTGGGTCTGCTTTATCTGATCGGTGGAACCGTGGTGTTGCCTCCTAGGGCGCGCGAGGTTTCTCGAATACCGAACCCGTTTGGGTCTAGACCAGACCCAACAAAAAAACTCAAGTCGGGCAGGAAAAACCCGTTTCGAGATTAGTGGAACGCGATGAGGTTGAAGTCACTCTGCAGTTTTGGGAAGCAGGCGTGAAATGACGAAGAACAATCCTGTCACCACCAAGGCCAGAACGGACCAAAAGAACCAACCACCGGAATTAAATGCACCGAAAGCGTTACTAGGTTTTAGTGTTTCCTCGGGAGCTAGAACTGCAGGGGTGCGATCAGCTGCGAGGAGTCGATGTCCTAAAATCTCCAAGTCATACCGTGGTGTTTCTGCTTTCGGATTTCCGTAATAAAGGGCGACAGAATCAGTGGGAGTGGTTTTGAAAACGAGGCGAGAGGTAGGCCACCACAGTTGCACCGAACTAAGTTCCATGGGGGGATTATCCCCATTTTCAATTTCAAGGAATACGGTGTTCGTGCTGGGTGCGGAAGAGATAGTTAGGCTTAGGTTTTTGGGTTTATCCTCCGGCAATCGGGCCCACGTCGTGGAACCAATGGTTTCTTGGGAAAAATTCCCGTAAGAATCCCGTCGTGTTGCAACAAGCCTCACCTCGCGGCGGAAGAAGGGGGTGGTACTTTTGCTGGTGAGAGAAGAAAACAAAACACCACTTCGTGGGAGAGAGATTTGCCAACGGCTTACATTGGGTCGCTTGGGATCATCGGCGGGAACCACCGCAGGCTTAATGGTGCGTAAGATTGGGCTTCGGTCGAGGATATATGGGATTTGCCGACCTTGTTGCACTAGACGCAGGTCGCCTAATCGGGTGGATGTGTGTGCCAACACGTCGATATCAAGTTCCAACTGATAAACACCTTCGCGGGATATGGGAATGAGTTTCCGGAATTGCCAAGGCGCAGTATCGAGGGGGGCACCGAGTGGTTCCACCATCGAGAGATTGTCGACTCTTCGGTAATCTGGGTTTTCCGTTAACGCACTTGGAGAGGTAGGGATGAATTTCGCGAATTGGAGTTGGGATTCGAGTTGGACGAGATCGTAACGGGGAGGTGGACAATCGGGGTTGCCACTGAGGAATGTGTAGGTGCCTTGTTGAGTGGAATTGAACACGACAAAAACCGAACAAAAACGTGCGGTGATTCCGGAGAGAACGAGCGGGGGATTATCTAGGTTTTCGATAATTAAGGAAACCAGCGGGGTTTCATAGGAGAACCCTCGTGCCAAGAAAAGTTTCTGGGCTGTGTTTGTAGTGCTCGCTACTGAACGATACACGACATCGTTGAGCAATGGGATCTGCTGGGCTTCTCCTGCTACCCAACGGGTTTGGGTGAGGGAAACGGCTCGGCTAAAAAGAGGATCGGTCGTGTTAAGAATTAGGCTTTCGAGGATCAGATTCGCAGATCCAAAACGGAGGTTCAGTCGGGTTTGACCGGGTTCCTCAAGTTGTTCAAGGATGTCGACTGGGAGCGGTTCTGCGGGGATCGGTGCGGTAGAACCAAAATGGAGCTGCGCGGATGTGAAAGGGATGGGATGGGTTCGGTGGTCGTCGATCGTTACCCTGAAATGATGCCAGACCCCTGCAGGCAACGGTAGGCGAAGTTGGCGTTGGCCACTGCTGCGTCGAAATATTGGCACTCCCCGTGCGACTGTTTGCCACGAAGTTCCATCGTCGGAGGCTTCGAGGACAGCCGCCTTGAGGAAATCCACTTCGGACGTTTCAAGCTCTACGGCCTCCGGTGTTTCCGACCTGAGTGTTCGAAACTGAAGCACAGTAGTTTCGTTCTCGATCCGACTCAGGAAGGTGGATGCAACTTCCTTAAACGGCACGGTTAGGGCGGGACGTTCCGTCGCGAAGGGGATTTGCTTACCATCAGGACCTAATAGTCTTAGATCGGGTCGGCCTGATCGGCACTGGGCTAGCGTCGATAAGGGAACCGTGATTTTTACTAAGCCCGTTTGGCCGAGGGTGAAGGATTGGGAAAACTTCCATTCAGGTTGCAGTGCCAACACTGCCGGAGTTGGTGCAAGAAAACTTAAAGCCAATCCAATGAACAACAAATGGCGCAGGATCATAACAAAAAATCAAGGCGAGGCCGGCGGAGGCTCAGACGGTTGAGAGGGGCTCGTTGGAGTTGAAAGGAACCGTTGGTAAATGAACGAGCTCAACATGAGCAGGATTGCCAGACCGAACAGGGAACCAATCCGGTAGAGTCCGCCCAATTGCCAGAGGTCGTGCATGAAGAGCTTGAGCAGCGTTACCACGAGGAGGCCGATTCCAGCAGCCCTAACCGGGAGGAGTTTACGAGCGAAACCTAGGATAAGGATCACAAACGCGAACAAACCCCAAGAAAGAGAGTAGGCCATGTCTTGAGCGAATCGGCCGTTGGAAGCAAAGCTTAGTCGTTGACCGATGGGACTGAAGTAATCCGCGATTTGGATGTTAACGAGGAGGAATAGGAGGATTGTTCCCAAGGTGCAAAACAACGCTGGGAGAGAAATGTTTTTGAATTTGTGATGGGGGGGAGCGAGCAATCGTGCGCCGATGAAATGACTACCGCTCACTAGCAGGAAGGCGTAGAGATACCAGTTTAACAAGGGTTGGGTTCCCCGAGCAGACGAGTGCAGGATGGTTGGGTTGATTGCTAATCGGACGAAACTTGCCGCTAGCAAAGCACAGCCCACAATTCGTAGGCCGGGGTGTGGGACTCGATGGAAAAGCCACAACAACGCAACTCCTTCGAAAGCCCAACCGATCGTGATCCATTGGCGGTCGAACTGGATCGGAAAGATGAAGGTAATAAAAAAGAGAGTGACTCCACCGAACATCGCTAACTTCGACTGGTGTTGGGAAGGATCTGGATCTGGTCGGCGAAGAATGCTGATGGTTGCGATTAGGTATGGAAGAGCTAGGGCGGTGGGAATCAACCCTTTGTAGGGGAATTCAGGGAAGCCTGCGACTAAACCCCGGTAGAGGGCGAGAAAATGGAGCGGAAAGGCGAGTGCTGCCGCGACCCACGGCCAGAGACGGTGCTGCATTCTGTTTTGAAAACAGAATGGGAATAAAAAGAACAATAAACTGAACACTAAATACCATGATGCGGCGTGGGCCACTTGGGTCGGCTGAAAGCGCATGAAGTGCCAAGTGTGCTCTAGGATCAGCACCGAGGCTAGACCAGTAAGGACTACAAGGTCGCTGCGGAATCGAATACAAACAACCAGCAAACAAATGAGGAGTAGTAGGGCGAGACCAAAAACCGAGTTTGGATTGCTCAACGGGAGCTGCATGACCACGAGTGTGAGAAGGAGGAACGGGAGTGCCGAGGCGATGGAGCTGATCTGTTCGAACATTGATTGAGTAAGGCCAGCGTCCGGTGCCTCGGCATCGGGCTCAGATTTCCCGCGTTTCGAGAAAACTTGGCGGGCAACCCACACTCCCGCGACCCCGAAAAACAGAGCAAAACTTCCTATGACAACGAGCAGCAACGGGACACGAGTAATTTCAGCAGGCACACCGATAATCCAGATTCCAGCAAGAACTAAGGTCAGTGCGAACGATACAAGAATGCTCCAAACCACGGCTGAGGTGATGGCTAAAATGAGCACAATGCCGTTAATGAACAAGACCACGGGCCAGATCAACCAAGAGATCGTCGGGAGTTTAAGAATGAAAAGCAGAATGAGCACCAGACCAGACAACGGTGCCAGATGCAGCCATGTTAGACGTGTAGGGCTCGGTTTCAGGTGCTGGAGAAGGATGGGGGTTAACGCATGCAGCACGGTGAAAAGGAAGACAAAACACATCGACCAATTCAACGACTCAGCGTTGAGGTAACGGTTCAACCAACTCGCGAAAAATACAAAAACAAAACCGCCTGCTGCAAAAATTGCTTGGCGCAATTCGATTCTGAGCCACGCCACGACGACCAACGCGAGATCGACCGCCATCACAAACCCAAAAACGAGGGGAGCACGGATCCCGATCTCAGGGTAAGAACTGAAGGCGATGAACCCAGCGAAACCAAAGGCGGTTGCCGGTAAGAGGATCGCTGATGATACGAGAAATCGATCCAAGGGTTTATCCTTAGCGTGGAGCACTGATGCCGACAGAAAAAGGACACTGAACCCAAGGAAGACACGCATTGCCGTGAAGACTTTATCGGCTTCGAAAAATCGATTCACCCATCCGATTTCCATCCCGATTGTGAGAACCGCAGCAAGGAGAATGAGATAATGCCAACGTTTTTGCAGGGCCACAGCGATCAAGCCAGCGTCAAGCACGGCCAGATACCCGAACAGCCCCAACGGATTGTCCACTCCAGAGGAAAGTAAAGGAGGGGTAAGGAATCCGCCGAGCAAACCTAGGACACTGACTACCTGAGCGTTTAAACGAAGGGCGAGTAAAAAAGCAGTGAACGTGATGAGGCTCATCAACCCGAACGCGGCAGATGGTCCCATGAACCTATAATAAGCGTGCGCGGCGAACGTATTGGCGTAGAGGATGAGGGTTGAGGTTGCACAAAGTGTTTGCACGGTGACCGCGTGCCGCTCGCGGGGGAGTAACAACCCGCCGACCATGAGCGCGAGAGCGAAGAGGTAACCGCAACTGATCCGGGTTTGGGGGCTGACTAGGTTGTTCTCGAAGGAGTATTTTATGAAGAACGCTACTCCTAGGAATAGAGCGAGACCGCCGATCCAAGCGAACATTTTTACCCCCAAGAACCGCTCCCAGTTGATGAGCGGGTTGACTGGAGGATTTTCGATTGTTTCTGGTTTGGTTAATGGTGGGAGGGTTTGCGGGTCAGGTGCTTGGCTGGACTGGATCACTGGGATCAGAGGAGGAATCACCACCGAAGAAGTGGGTGTGTGTGGCATGGGTTCCGGCACTGTCTCCCAGTCATTGAAATGGACTTCTGGATTTGTTTCTGTGGTGGATTGGGCTTCGGATGGGTCTGTTGCTGGGGCTTGAATTCGGTTGAGGCGTCGTTCCAAATCCTCGATTTGAGCCTGCAATTTCAGAGCTAACTTGCGTTGACTCCAGACGATCAGGGGAACAATAAACAGCACGACACCCACCCAGAACAAAATGGCTACGAATAAAAAATTCATCTCCTCAAGTGGTTATCGTGTCGAAATTGAGGCTACCTCGAAAGAATACTTCAACAAGGTCAAATATCCAGCTTTGAAGATTCAAATCGGGGTTGCGCGGAGCACTTTGACTCCGCTTTAATCAACAACGCTGTGTAACCGACAGGATCCGGTAGTGCCACCGTCGGATGCAGCTTTAAGAATTGGGATCATGGAAACCCGCGAACTTTGCTATCTGGACAATAATGCCACCACAAGGGTGGCACCTGAAGTGACTGCGGCTATGCTCCCGTTTTTTGAAAAACAATGGGGCAATGCATCGAGTGCTTATAGTTTCGGCAGCAATGTCGCCAAGCATTTGGAAAAGGCTCGGGAACAAATCGCGACCCTGATCAATGCGGACCCACGGGAAATTGTTTTTACGAGTTGTGGCACGGAGAGTACGAACACGGCCATCCACAGCGCGCTGCTAACGCAACCACGCAAACGCCATGTCCTCACGACTGCCGTCGAGCATTCTGCCACGTTGAATTATGCACGGTTTTTGAAAGGGCAAGGATATGAGGTCACCTTTTTCCCAGTCGAACCGGACGGAACTCTGGATCTTTTTTTGTTGGAGAAATCGATCCGTTCCGACACGGCCATTGTTTCGGTGATGTGGGCGAATAACGAAACAGGAGTTTTGTTTCCGATCGATGAAATCGCCGCGATGTGTCGGTCGCACGAGGTTCAGTTTCATACGGATGCAGTCCAAGTGCCCGGCAAATTGCCGATTGATGTTCGTAATATTGGATCTGACTACCTTTCCCTTTCAGGGCATAAATTGCATGCTCCCAAGGGCATTGGAATCCTGCATGTTAAAAAACAGGTCAAATTCCATCCCTATATTATCGGTGGCCAGCAAGAACGCGGTCGGCGAGGAGGGACGGAGAACGTGCCTTATATTGTTGGTTTTGGTCGCGCCGCAGAGTTGGCATCGGCGAGTTTGAACGACGAAAACACCCGTGTTCGCAAATTGCGAGATCGCCTAGAAACCGCGATCCTCGAAACAATACCCAAAACAGTCCGTAATGGCGCCCGAGAGCCGCGGTTACCTAACACAGCAAACATTTCCTTTGTAGGAGTGGAGGCCGAGGCTATTTTGCTCCTGCTGGATCGTGTTGGCATTTGTGCTTCCAGTGGATCGGCCTGCACAACTGGTTCACTCAAACCGTCCCACGTTCTGACGGCCATGGGATTGAAACCCAAACTTGCACAGGGGGCAGTCCGTTTCAGTCTTGGGATTTACAACACTGAAAAGGATGTTGATTACGTTCTCCACCATTTGCCGGGAATCATCCAAAAACTACGTGGACTGAGTCCTACTTCGGTAGCGAAGCAGAAGCCGGCGGCGGGCAAATGACTCTTCAGATTTGTTTATGAAAGAAATAGATTTCAAAAAGGCACTTGCGTGCGCGGTCGAAGCGGCGAGCGCGGCAGGGTTGTTGATGCAAAAAAACCTCAACCGTGCCAAGAAGACGAACCACGTCGAGCAACACGACATCAAACTGGATCTGGATGTGAGGTGCCAAAAAACCATCGAAAAAAAGCTGGTCGGAACTTTTCCGGAAACGGCAATTCTTGGTGAAGAAGGTGTTTCTGGAGATCAGGAGGCGTCCTACCGTTGGGTTGTGGATCCGATCGATGGCACGGTGAATTTTACCTATGGAATTCCACATGCTTGTGTTTCGATCGCGCTTCAGCGTCGCATAAAAGGAACGTCAACGGAAGGTTACGAGACGGTGGTTGGAGTTGTATTGGATCCGTTTTGTAACGAACTTTGGACCGCAATCCGAGGTAAGCCCGCCCGATTGAATGGACGTAAAATTTCCGTAAGTAACCGGTCTCGTCTCGATGAATCGATTATCTCTGTCGGTTTTGCAAAGACGACAGAAACACTCAATGAGATGCTCCCTCGATTTGGGAATTTAATTCGGAAAGTCCGCAAAGTTCGGATCATGGGATCCGCTGCACTCGCTCTGACTTACGTGGCTTCGGGTCGGTTTGAAGCCTATTGGGAAGGGGGAATTCGGCTTTGGGATATCGCTGCAGGTGGGCTCATCGTGGAATGTGCAGGCGGAGAATTTTGGAATGAACCCGTGGCTGGGGAACACGTTTATCGTGTGATCGCGAGCAACGGTCTTTCCAGAAAAAAACTCCTCCAAGCCGCCGGTTAACCTTAGGTTGGGTTGGGTGCCGAGTCGGGCACTTCTGTGGATCTGTCAGGTTCGATGTGTACCAGAACATCTGCAACCGAGGGGAGTGCAGATCGGACCGCATCTTTGACATCGTGTGCTACTTCATGGGCTGCAAGGACTGTCATGCTCGGAGAAACCTCGATGTGCATATCCACAAAATAACGGTTGCCGACTTTTCGCAGGAAGCATTTCTCCACTCGTCGCACATGGTCGCGACTTTCTGAGACCGAACAAACCTGCTGGCGGAGTCCTGCGGGAGGTGAGGCATCCATGAGTTCGTTCACTGCCGGACGTAACAACGAGTAGCCGTTCCACGCGATGACAAGAGCGGCGATGATCGCGGCGATTTCATCCGCTGCACCGAATTTAGGGCCGCCGATCAAGGCCACAGAGATTCCAATGCCCGCAGTCAACGATGTGATGGCATCGGCCCGATGATGCCAAGCGTCAGCGTGGATCGCACTGTTTTCCAATTGATGCGCGGTGAGAAGAGTCCGCCGATAAAGAGCCTCTTTGATGATGACCACAACGACGAGGACAACCAACGTGAATCCTCGTGGACTTTCATTGGGGTTCAGGATTTCGAAGATCGAGCTAACGCCGATCCAAACAGCGGTCGCTAACAGCATCGCAGCCACCACAGCCGCCGCGATCGGCTCGGCCTTGCCATGGCCATAGGGGTGGTCGGCATCGGGAGGAACCGAGGAGACCACAACCGCTC